>JACZCZ010136022.1_pt1 | contig 27633 bp, 25 predicted proteins | sample 8641811 | NCBI WGS metagenome assembly JACZCZ01 (sample SAMN15324610, study PRJNA640507) | soil metagenome | isolation source: intercropping peanut in the first line | place: China: Luxin town, Laibin City, Guangxi Province | collected 2019-07-25 | depth 10cm m | reverse complement strand
CTAGACTGGCGGAGTCAGAGTCCGCTGTCCTACCGTTAGACGATCCCCCAGCAAGGCATTGTAAATGCTGGTATAATTCCAGACCTTCCGACGAAATCCGCTAACCTTCCAACGTTCTGTTCACGTTCCGGTCGTCGGCGGACGGGGTTTTAAACCCGCCGGCCGGTGGCGTCAACGATGGACTGACGGCAACCCCGCGGCCAATCTCAGGTCGCCGGTCGAGCGCGTCGGGGCTGCTGGCTGTCGCCGGAGAGCTGTCTGGGTGCCAGGGCGGCGCCGCTTTCAAGGATGCAACTCGGATGGGCAAGAAGCCTCAACCAGGGAGACGGCGTCGGATCAGGGCAGAGTGACGCCTTCAATTGCGTGACGCTTCGCTGAATCTCGAACAAACCCGCTGACGCGCATCTCGGTGATGAAGGCTCTCAGGAAATCCGCCGCCAGCGGCCGCCCAGCCGGAACACCCATCGCCTGCCGGATCGACATGAACGACGGCTCCAGAAGTCGACAGCCTTGCGCGCGGCTCGCCTGCTGTTCCATCGCTTGTCGAACGCCCCCCAGGCCATCCAGGTGGCCGGCCAGCAGTGCGGCCGCGGCTTCGGAAAACTGCGGGAAACTGATAATTCGCGCGCCCTGGGTGTTGCGGGTCAGATGCAAGGCATAGGCGCTGCCCTCCACGACACCAATCCGCAACCCAAGCCTGTCGACGTCCGCGGCGGTTGTCGCCGGTGACGCCTGCGGCACGAGGTAGCAGCCTTCGATCACGATATAGGGTTCGGTAAAGGCGATTTGCCCGGCGCGCAGAGGGTCGATGGCGAGAAAGCAGACATCCCAGGTGTCGGTGCCTGCGCTGTCGGTTACTTCGCCGGCGCGGTCGAAATGCACGAACTTCAGCGGGAGTTCCAACGTGGTGGCGAGCTTGTGGGCCAGATCGACCGTGATTCCTTCAGCTTCTCCGTCGGTGGCGCGCCGCCGCACCAGAACGACGTTCCCATGGTTCAGTGCCACGCGTAGATGTCCCTGCGGGGCAAGTTCCCTGGCGATGGCGGCAGTGTTTCTCATGTGGAGGACCTTCCGATTGTCATTTGCCTTGGGTTTAGCGCGGACAGACAGGTGTATCCTGAAAGGGCTATCGCCGATGCGTGCGAACCGGCCTAGCCGCGCCCGATGAACGGCATGCCGGTGGCCATGATGGTCATGAAGGGCACGTTCACCGAGAGCGGCAGATCGGCGATAAACACCACCGCCTTGGCAACATGCGCCACGTCCATCATCGCTTCGGGCATTATTCGGCCATCCGCCTGCTTGACACCCTTGGCCATGCGGCCGGCAAGCTTTGTCCGGGCATTGCCGATGTCGATCTGGCTGCCGGCGATGTCGAAAGCGCGGCCGTCCAGGGCAATTGATTTGGTCAGGCCGGTGATGGCGTGTTTGCTGGCGGTATAGGGTGCCGAGTCCGGCCGTGGAGAATGGGCGGAGATCGAGCCGTTGTTGATGATGCGGCCGCCCCGCGGCTGCTGAGTTTTCATCTGGCGAAAGGCCCTCTGGGCGCAGAGATAGCTGCCCGTCAGGTTGACGTCGATGATGCTGTTCCACTGCTCGAGCGTCAGGTCTTCAAAAGGAACGCCGGGAAGGTTGCTGCCCGCGTTGTTGAAAAGCACGTCGAGCCGGCCAAATCGCTTCGCGGTGGCGGCGAATAGAGCATCCACGGCCGCCGGATCGGAAATGTCGGCCGCGTAGGGCATGGCCGACGCGGGGCCGGCAGCGGCCGCGGTCTCTTCCAGCGGCGCGATCCGGCGGCCCACCAGAACGACCCGCCAACCGTCGGCCAGGAGGCCCAGTGCGGCCGCCTTGCCGATTCCGTCCCCCGCCCCGGTCACCAATGCTACCTTTGGTTCGGCATCTGCCATGTCTGCGACATCCTTTCGTTGAGCGAGATTTGGCGGCGGCGTATACAACCGGTCGCGCCAAGGGTAGGATAGTGGTCAAGTTGTAGGACCAGTGACACCACCGTGGCTAATCCAGGCAGGGCTGTTCATGTTGGAACTTGTAAGACCCAAGAAGCTTGCGGACCAAGTCTATGAGACGGTCCTGAAGCAGGTGATGTCCGGGGAATATCCCGAAGGCGAGCGCCTGCCCTCGGAGAAGGACCTCTCCGCCATCTTCGATGTCTCGCGGCCGATCATCCGTGAAGCGCTGTCGCGCCTGCGCAGCGATGGAATCGTCGTTTCGCGTCACGGTTCGGGCACCTATGTCCAGCGTCGCCCGAACAAGGCGCTCTTCGAGATCGCGCCAGCCGGCACGATCGCCGGCATGATGCGTACTTTCGAATTCCGCCTGGCGCTGGAATGCGAAGCTGCCGCTCTCGCGGCCATGCGCCGCACGACGCAGGACCTGACCCACATTTCGCGCGCGTACGACAAGATGGAGAGGGCGATCAAGAAGAGCGAATTGGGCGTGGAGGCCGATATCGCGTTTCATCTGGCGATCGCCATCGCCGCGAAAAACGATCTTTTCCATAGCGCCATGGAGGTCCTCTCTCCGCAGGTTTCCAAGGGCATCACGACCGCGCGGCGCCTCTCCCTGGTCAGTGCCGAACGGTTGCGGCGTGTCCAGCACGAGCATGAGCAGATCATGACCCACATCCGCGAAGCGAATCCCGAAGGCGCGAGGGACGCCATGCACCTGCACCTGCGCAATGCCCGCACCAGGGTCTTGACGGAAAGCGGAGAGCGCTAGGCGCCCTCCGCTCCCCGCGGACCATCCGGATCTCAATCGGTGCGTTTCGCGAGGCCGAGGTCGGTCAGCAGCGAGACCAATTCCTTCTGCAACCTGTCGAGTTCGGCGCGGGTTTCGGCCGCCGTCATGATGGAATCGGTCCAGGTGTTGTTCTCAAGTTCCTTCTGCCAATCGGGCGCTTTGCCGCTCTCGGCGATCGTCTTGTCCCAGAAAGCGATCTGCTCCGGCGTCATGTCCTTCGGGCCCCAGAGGCCGCGCCAGCTGCTGAACACCACGTCGTGCCCGAGTTCCTTCCAGGTCGGCACGTCGGCGAGCTTTCCGCCAAGACGCTCCGGTGACGTGACCGCTAGAATCCGGATGTTGCCGGATTCGGCGTGACCCGACAGGTTTCCCGCGCTGCCGATGACGACGTCGACGTGACCGCCCATCAGCGCCGTGGCGCTGTCGCCGGTGGAGTCGAATACCGGAGTCTTGAGCTTCTTGCCGTCCACGCCGATCGCACGAGCCAGCTGCAAGGCCGGAATGTGGTTCAAGCCGCCGATGCCGGTAATGGCAATGCTGACCGATTGCGGATCGGCCTTCAGCGCCGCCACCAGGTCCTGGCCCGTCTTGAATGGCGAGTCCGACTTCACGGCGAAGCCGACATAGTCGCCGACGAGCATCGCGATCGGCGTGAAGTCCGAGTATTTGTAGTCGCTCGTGCCGACGATGTAGTTCAGCTGATGAGTGATCGACGTCACCGCGAGCGTTCCGCCGTTGCCTGGCCTCTGCTCGAGATAGGAGAGGGTGACGTTCCCGCCGCCGCCCGGCTTGTTGATCACGACGCTGGGTGCCGACACCAGCTTTCCTTCGCTCCAGTTGCGCTGCATCACCCGCGCGATGGTATCGGCGGCACCGCCCGGCGAGTTGGGCACCACCAACTCGACCGAATCCGGTTCTCCGGCTTGTTGTGCGATCGCCGCCGGAGCGGTCAGTCCGAGACAAATGGCTGCCATGCCCAGCATGACGCCTTTCACACGCAACCTCATTACATCCTCCCAGGTTGTTGAGGGCCGGAGTTAGGCCGCCGGCCACGCAATCGTTGACCGGCCGACATTAGCAGTTGTCAGACGTGTTGTCATCTTCTTGACAAGTTGGATCTGGCATTCCATCTTGTCGCGGAGGCGGCATGCGCCTGCGACAGGTTCGGGAGGAAATTCTCAAAGATGGCTGCTTCGCTCAATATCCGCCCAATCCCCGGTCCGCTCGGAGCGGAGATCGTTGGCGTGGATCTTGCCACGGTGGATGAGGTGCTGTTCGCCGAAATCCGGCGGGCGTGGCTGGATCACCTGGTCCTGGTCTTTCCGGGACAATCGATCACCGACGATCAGCAGATGGAGTTCAGCCGGCGGTTCGGAGAACTGGACGAAGTGCCGATCGTCGGCGTGGGCCAGAAGCCGCGCGACAACAAGTACATTTCTGTCGTTTCCAACGTCATTGAGAATGGCGTCGCGGTCGGCGGGCTCGGCGATGAAGAGGTCTTTTGGCATTCCGACACCTCGTATCGGGAGCGTCCGCCCTCGGCCAGCGTGTTGCGCTGTCTCGCGCTGCCGAGTTGGGGCGGCGATACCGGCTTCTCCAACATGTATCTGGCGCTGGAGACGCTCGATCCCGCGACGCGCCGGCGGATCGACGGCATGACCGTCAAGAACGATACGACCTACAATGCCGGGGGCCATTTGAGAGCAGGCTTCGAGCCGATCACGGACCTGCGCAAGTCGCCGGGCGCCATTCACCCGATCATCCGAACCCATCCCGAAACCGGCCGCCACGCGCTCAATCTGGGGCGTCGACGCAACTCGTACTTGCCGGGCCTGGAGGTCGAGGAATCCGAGCGGCTCCTGGATCAGCTCTGGGCGCACGCGACACAGGATTTTCTCGGCTGGCACCACAAATGGCGGGTGGGCGACGTGGTGATCTGGGACAATCGCTGCACCATGCACCGGCGCGACAATTTCGATCCGCAATCCTACCGGATCATGCATCGCGCCCAGGCCCAGGAGCCCACCCGGCCGTATTACGATGCCGTTGCGTCCGGAGAACCGCATCCGCGTGGCCAAGCCTGGCTGGCGACGCGAGATCGGCCCGAGGCGCGTATCTGAACGACCTCCGTCGGCATCTCCGATGTTGTACGACGTTATCGTCATCGGCGGCGGAATTGTCGGCCTGGCGACGGCGATGGAACTGCTCGCGGCGCGCCCCGGATCCAGCCTGCTGCTGCTGGAAAAGGAGCGGGAGGTGGCGTGCCACCAGACCGGCCGGAACAGTGGCGTCATTCATGCGGGTATCTATTACGCCCCCGGCAGCCTCAAGGCCGACTTGTGCCGGCGCGGCGCCATCGCGACCAGGGAGTTCTGCGACCAGCACGGCATTCGCTATGAGATCTGCGGCAAGCTGCTGGTAGCCGCGGACGATCTCGAAATGAAGCGCATGGCCGAGCTGGAGAATCGCGCCCACATCAATGGCATTCCGGTCGAACGCCTGAGTGCCGTGGAGTTGCGCGCCCGCGAACCCAATATCGTTGGCAAGGGCGGTCTGCTGGTGACCTCGAGCGGCATCGTGGACTATACGGAAGTCTGCCGCGCGATGCGCCGGGTTGTCGAGCGGGCCGGCGGCGTCATGCGCCTGGGAAGCGCGGTCACGGCGAACGCCGAACGGGGCCGCGAGGTGGCCGTGGTCGCCAGCGGCGAAGAAATGCGCGCGCGGCATCTGGTGGTTTGCGGCGGGCTGCAGTCGGATCGGTTGGCGCGGCTCGCCGGTCTGCCAATTGCGCACCGCATCGTTCCGTTCCGCGGAGAATATTACCGGCTTCCGGCCAGCCGAAACGACATCGTCCGCAGCCTCATCTATCCCATTCCGGATCCGGACCTGCCGTTTCTCGGGATCCACCTGACGCGGATGATCGATGGAGGCGTCACCGTCGGACCCAATGCCGTGCTCGGGCTGGCGCGCGAGAACTATGCCAAGCTGTCGGTCAACCTGCGGGATGTGGCCGACTTCGCGAGTTTTCCGGGCTTCTGGAAGGTTGCGGCGAAGCACGCCCGCTCGGGCCTCGTCGAATGGCGCAATTCGCTGTTCCCGCATTTCTACCTGACGGCGTGCCGCAAATATTGCCCGGACCTGACGCTGGCCGACTTGCTGCCCGAGCCAGCTGGGATACGAGCCCAGGCCGTCAACGCCGCGGGCGAGCTGCTGCACGACTTCCTGTTTCTGGAAACCGAGCGCATGCTTCACGTATGCAATGCACCGTCGCCCGCCGCGACCTCGGCAATCCCCATCGCACGCATGATCGTCGAGCGATGTCTGAAGCGCGCCGCCTGAGGCGTGCTCAGTAGATCTCGGGGTCGCCGGCTGGGTCGGCCCCGGCCGGCGTCATCTCCAGGAAATCGAAGTCGCAACCCTGGTCCGCCTGTTTGATGTGCTGATCGTAGAGCCGGCCGAAGCCGCGCTCGAAATGTCGTGGCGGCTGACGCCATGCGGCGCGCCGGGTCGCCATCTCCGCATCGCCTATCAACAAATTCAGCTTCCGCGCGGGCACATCGAGTTCGATCATGTCGCCGTCCCGCACAAGCGCCAGAGGCCCGCCGATATAGGATTCGGGCGAGATGTGAAGCACGCAGGCGCCATAGCTGGTGCCGCTCATGCGCGCGTCCGATATCCGGACCATATCGCGCACCCCTTGCTCCAACAATTTCCTGGGGATCGGCAGCTGCCCCCATTCCGGCATGCCGGGAGCACCGCGCGGGCCGGCGTTCTTCAGGACAATGACGCTGTCGGCGGAGATGTTGAGTTCCGGCTGATCGATGCGCGCGGCGAGGTCGGCGTAATTCTCGAAGACCACGGCGGGGCCGCGATGCACCAGCAGGCGCGCCTCGGCGGCGGCGGACTTGATCACGGCCCCGTCGGGCGCCAGGTTGCCGCGCAGCACGGCAAGGCTGTCGCGTGGGACAAGCGGCGTCGCGCGACTGCGAATGACGTCGTCATTGAAGACCCTGGCATCGGCACAGGCTTCTCCGAGTGTCTTGCCATCCGCCGCACGCTGGCTGAGGTCCAGCAGGTCGCCGAGTTGTTTCACAAGCGCGCGAAGGCCGCCGGCATAGAAGAAATCCTCCATGAGATACTTGCCCGCCGGCCGTACGTTCGCAAGGACCGGCGTGCGCCGCGCCAGAGCGTCGAAGCGGTCGAGATCGAGCGGAATGCCGATACGACGCGCCATGGCGATGAGATGCACCAGCGCGTTGGTCGAGCCGGACAGAGCGAGGACGACGGTGGCGGCGTTGTCGAAGGCGGCCTGCGTGAGGATGTCGGACGGGCTCACATCCTCCCAGACCATTTCGACGATCCGGCGACCGGTCATGCTCGCCATCTGGGCATGGCGGGAATCCGGCGCCGGAATCGAGGCCGAACCGGGCAGCGACAAGCCCAGCACCTCCACTGCGCTGGTCATGGTCGAGGCAGTGCCCATCGTCATGCAGTGGCCGGCGGAACGCGCGATCCCGGCCTCGATGCCCTGCCAGTCGGCCTCGGTGATGACGCCGGCGCGCAGTTCGGCCCAGTATTTCCATGTATCGCTGCCTGAACCCAGCGTGACGCCGTTCCAATCGCCGCGCAGCATTGGTCCTGCCGGCAGGAACAGCGTGGGCAGGTCCATCATCAGCGCGCCCATCACCAGGCCGGGGGTCGTCTTGTCGCAACCGCCCATCAGCACGCAGCCGTCGGCGGGATAGGAACGCAGCAGCTCTTCCGTCTCCATCGCCAGCAGGTTCCGGTAGAGCATGGTGGTCGGTTTCTGAAACGGCTCCGCCAAAGTCATTGCGGGCATCTCGATGGGAAACCCACCGGCCTGCCAGATTCCGCGTTTGACTTCCTCTACCCGCTGCTTGAAGTGGCTGTGGCAGGGATTTATGTCGCTCCACGTGTTGATGATCGCGATGACGGGCTTGCCGCCGTAGTCGACGGGCGTGTAGCCCATCTGCATCGTGCGGGAGCGGTGTCCGAAGGAACGGAGATCCTTGGTCCCGTACCAGCGGTGACTGCGCAACTGCTCGGGCGATTGGCGGCGCTGCACTGTGTGTGCTCCTGATGGCGGATGGCGCGGCGTACCCGCGCCGGTTGGCCTCGACTAAACGTGACGATCGGCGGCGGACAGTGCCTTGGCCACCGGCGCCACCCGGTCCCGCTGGGCCTTGTCCAGCCCGCTCAGCAGGGGAAGGATCGGTCCCATCTCGGCGATCTCCGACAGCGTGACCGCGTCATGCAGGACCCGGATCGGGCTGATGGAGTCCCGGCAATCCTCCAGGGGCAAGTAGGCGGCCCGTACCCGTTCCGCTTCGTCGTAGTGCTTGTCCTGCAACAGCTTCAGCAGCTTCATGGAGCCGCGCGGGGCCACGCACACGGAGCCGGAAGTAAAGCTGGTGAGGCCGAAGTCGCGCAGGTGCACGATCGCGGGTCTTTCGCCGATGCCGCTCACCAGCAGCTTGCGGTCGACCACCTTGGCCAGGGCTTCGAGATAGGGATCGTCGGCCGGGTCGTCCCGCACCGCGGCGTATTTGACGGCGGCCACGCGGCCCTCCTGGGCCAGTCCAGCCAGGGTGTCGGGCCTGATGTAATCGCCGGACTTGATGTAGACGACCGCCGGCTTCCCAAGCTGGTCGGTGAAGCGCCGGATTCCGGCACCCAGCCCCTCATCGGTGAACGGGAATGACATCGGCAGCATCATGGCGGTCGGAAAGGGGAGGTGCCGCAGGATCGCCGCCTGGTCCATCAGCCGCCCATAATCCGGACCGGCGGACGGCAATACCCAGGTATCCGCTCCCGCGAGTTCGGCGATCATTTCCAGCGTCATCTGATAGGCGCTGATGGGTACGTGATAGAAGTTGGCATTGCCGCCATACATCAGGCTCCTCACGCCGCCCGCCTCGAGATACCGGATCAGGGCCCGGTTGGCTTCCTTGTTCAGCGTCAGGTCCGGATGCCGCGCCAGCGGCGGCACCGCGACAACGGACCGCGCGAGATCGGCGTGAGTAACGGGAGTCGTCTTCATTGGAACTATCCTTTTTTCTGGGCGCGAAGGGCGCTGATCGTCGTTCGCGGCGAGATGGCTTCCGGCTCCAGGGTCACCTCGAGCAGGGCGGCCGATTCGGCCGACCATGCGCGCTCGAATGCCGCCTCGAAATCTTCCGTCCGCTCGACGCGTTCGGCATGCATGCCATAGGCCCGCGCCAAGGTCGTGAAGTCGGGGTTGTGCAGCGTCGTGCCGCTGACGCGCCCCGGAAACTCCCGCTCCTGGTGCATGCGGATGGTGCCGTAGATGCCGTTGTTGACGACAACGAACAGGATCTTCAGCCCATAGCGGGCCGCCGTCGCCAGCTCCTGTCCGTTCATCATGAAGCATCCGTCGCCGGCGAAGCAGACGACCGGGCGGCGGGGCTCGACCAGCTTGGCGGCCACCGCCGCCGGCACGCCATAGCCCATCGCGCCGCTGGTCGGCGCCAGCTGCGTGCGCAGATGCGTGTAGCGATAGAAGCGATGCACCCAGACGGCGTAGTTACCGGCCCCGTTCGTGATGATGCTGTCCGCCGGCAGCCGATTCCTCAGGAACGACATGACCTCACTGAGATTGAGCCCGCCGACCTGCGCCTGCGGCGCCTGCCAGGTTTCAAAATCCCGGCGGGCCGTCGCGGTCCAGTCGTGCCAACCGACCTCGCCGAAGGGGAGCGTGCGCAACGCGGCGGCGAACTCGCAGAGGCCGGCATTGATCAGCAGATCGGCCTGATAGACCCGGCCCAGTTCCTCGGCGCCGGGGTGAACGTGGATCAGCTTCTGCCGCGGGGCCGGAATATCCAGCAACGTGTAGCCGCCGGTCTGCAGTTCGCCGAGCCGGCTGCCGATGGAGATCAGCAGATCGCAGTCCTTCACCCGTTGCGCCAATGCGGGGTTCATGCCGGGCGAGAGGTCGCCGACATAGTGGCTGTCCCGATTGTCGAACAGGTCCTGGCGCCGGAACGAGCAGGCGACCGGCAGATTGTTCGCCGCGACGAAGCCCGCGATATCCCCGCACGCTTCCCGCGTCCATCCGCTGCCCCCAAGGACGAGCAAGGGGCGATTGGCGGCGGCGAGGGTCGCCGCGAAATGCTGCATCTCCTGAGCACCGGGATGCGCGCGCGCGCGCCGATAGGGACGGACTTCGACCGTCTCCGATCTCTGCTCCTGCATATCCTCCGGCAGTACCAGCACCACCGGACCGGGCCGGCCGTTCACCGCCGTATGAAACGCGCGGCTGACAAATTCCGCCACCCGGTCGGCGCGATCGACCTGCGCCACCCATTTGCTGACGGGACCGAACATGCGGCGATAGTCGATCTCCTGGAAGCCCTCGCGCTCCATCACGTCGGTGCCGACTTGACCGATGAAGACGATCATCGGCGTGGAATCCTGGAAGGCGGTGTGCAATCCGATCGAGGCGTTGCAGGCGCCGGGACCGCGCGTCACGAAGCAAATCCCCGGACGGCCGGTCATCTTTCCGTAGGCGTCGGCCATGTAGGCGGCCCCGCCTTCCTGCCGGCACACGATGAACTGAATTTGGCCATCCGTATCCAGCATCGCGTCCAGCACGGACAGGTAGGATTCGCCGGGCACGCCGAAAACAAGGTCGGTGCCGTGCAGACGCAGCGCATCGACCAGAAGCTGTGCCCCGGTCCGCGACACCTTGGAGGCGGCGGGGGCCGTTACGGCGAGTGTCATTATTGGTGCTCCGAATATTTCGCGGCGGGTGATGAAATGGTCACTTCGAAGACCCGCCGTCCGCGCCGCTGTTGGGTGCAAGCATTGCCGCAAAGAAACGGTTTCGCCGCGCCAGCCGCCAGATCCACGGGCCGAAGATGGAGATTGCCGACATGATCACCAGCGTGATGCAGATCGGGCTGCCGACGAAGACCGCGGGATCGCCGTTTGAGATCGTCAGGGAGCGGCGGAAGGATTGTTCCGTCATCTCCCCGAGAACAAGCGCGAGCAGAAGCGGCGGAATCGGGATTTCGAATTTGTCGAACAGATATCCGAGAACGCCGAAGATCAGCATGAGATAGAGGTCGACCATGCTGCCATTGACCGCGAAGGCGCCGATGACGGAGATCGCCAGGATCAGCGGGTAGAGCAGGCCATTGGGGACATAGAGCAGCCGGGTGAACAGCGCGATCAGCGGCAGGTTCAGGATCAACAGCATGACGTTGCCGATATACATGCTGTCGACCAGGCCCCAGACGAGATCCGGGCGGTTCTGGAACAGCATGGGTCCGGGCTGCAGGCCGAACATTATGAAGGCGCCCAGCAGAACCGCCGTCGTGCTGCCACCCGGCACGCCGAGCGTCAGCAGAGGCACCATGGCGCCGGCGGTGTCCGCGTTGTTGGCCGCCTCCGGCCCCGCCACGCCCTCGATGGCGCCACGGCCAAACGTTTCCGGATGTGGCGAGAGGCGGCGTTCGGTGACATAGGACATGATCGCCGAAATGGTGCCACCGGCGCCGGGCAGGATGCCGATCAGGAATCCGATGATGCCGCCGCGCCAGATGGGGCCGACCGATCGCTTCCATTCATCGCGCGTCAGCCACAGCGGTCCGGTGATTTTCATGGCGTGGGGCGCGTCCCCGCGATAGATGGATTCCAGACCGCGCAGCACCTGGGCCACGGCGAACATGCCGACCGAGACAATGATGAAGTTGATGCCGTCCTGCAGCTGGACGATCCCCATGACATAGCGCTGCTGCCCGCTCTGCAAATCGATGCCGACGGTGGCCAGCATCAGGCCAAGGCCGGTCGCCAGAAGCCCCTTGCCCAGCGACTTTCCCGCGAGGGAGGAGACGCAGGTCATCGCGAAAAGCATCAGCGCGAAATATTCCGCCGGCCCGAACTTGAGCGCCGCCCAGGCGAGCGGGACCGCGAAGATGGTCAGGGCCACGACCCCCATGGACCCGGCGATGAAGGAGCCGATCGCGGCCACGGCCAGCGCCGCGCCGGCACGCCCCTTGCGCGCCATTTCGTAGCCGTCCAGCGACGTCATGACCGACGAGGCATCGCCGGGTGTCCGGATCAACACCGCCGCCGTCGAGCCGCCATACTTCGCCCCGTAGAAGATGCCGCTGATCATGATCAGGGCCGAGGTCGGGTCCATGCCGAAGGTGACCGGCAGCAGCAGCGCGATGCCCGCGGCCGAGCCGATTCCGGGCAACACGCCGATGATCGTCCCGAGAAGCACGCCGATGAAGGTGAAAAGGAGATTGCCGGGCTGCAGGCACACGCTGAACCCGTTGATGATGTGACCAAGCGTATCCATCGCTGCGCGCTCCTAGAACGACAGCAGCCCGGTGGGCAGGCTGATATGCAGGAGATTGTGAAAGACGAAATAGGCCGTGGCCGGGACCAGCACGGAGACGGCGATGTTGGTCAGCCATCTGCGCGGATGGAAGTAGAAGGTCAGTCCGATGAGAAGGAGAACAGTCGATATCAGATAGCCGACGTGCTCGAAAATGGCGATGTAGAGCAGGGTCCAGCCGATTACCGCGGCCATCATCCAGATGGCGCGACGCGGCATCTCGCCGCTTTCGGGATGCGCCTTGGCCAGTTCCTCGGCGACCTCGGCTTCCGGCTCGCGCGCGGCCGAGGAGCGCGTTTCAACAAGGAGAAGCAGGGCGCCGATCAGAAACAGCGCACCGGCGAAATAAGGAAAGAGCCGCGGCCCGATCGGATCGCCGAAATCAAGCATCGTGATCTGGCCGGTCTGATACAGATATGCGATGGCGAACACGATCGACACGGATGCGATAATCCGGTCCACCTTTTTCTGCTTGACGGTCATCGGCTTTCCCTGTCCGGGGCCGCCCGCGGCGCGGAGCGGCCTCCTTGTCATTTTATTGTTGCAAGTTGTCATACCTCCTTACAACATAGAAAATGTTGTCCACCCGCGCAACTGCATTCTCCGCTCGCCTGCGGATCACGGGGAAAGGCTGAATGACTAGGATTCTGGTTCTGCATGGCCTCGGCATGAATATGCGGGGCAAGGTCAAACCGGAGGTTTTCGGAACGAAGACCCTCCCGGAATACGATCAGGAGATCATGGCGGCCGCGTCCGCCCTTGGGCTGGATGTGGAAATATTCCAGTCGAATATCGAGGGCGAGATTGTGAACAAGCTGTATGAAGCCGCCGATCGGCGATTCGCGGGCGCCGCGATCAACCCCGCCGGATTCTCGATCGGCTATCGCGGCCTGACGGTGGCCATCGAGCAAGTCGGGTTCCCGGTCATCGAGGTGCATGTCTCCAATCCGGCCAGCCGCGCCATCCAATCGGATGTCACCAAGGTTTGCCGTGGGACGGTAACCGGCTTCGGCGTTGCCAGCTACAAGCTGGCTCTGGCCGGTTTGCGCGAAATATCGGCGGCGGCTCGCTGACGGCTATTTGCTCCGGCGCCACAGGCCGAAGTAGCGCGCATTGAGCAGGGTGGCGATGCCGAGCGTCGCCGAAGTGGCCCAGAACACGCCGCTGGCGCCGATGCCGACCACGACCGCGCTGGCGGCGACCGGCAGCACCGCCTGGCCGACGCGGTTGGCCGCGAGGCGCAGCGACAGCGCCATGGCACGCGTGCCCACGGGCGATATCTCGGACACCCAGGCCAAGGTCAGCGGGGCACCGATGCCGAGGCCAAGGCCGGTGCCGATAATGGCCAGGGCCAGCAGAGGCACATCATCGGTCAACGGCAGCACGCCGATGCCGCCGCCCGCGAACAGCATGGCGGTGACCAACAGGCCGCCCCGGCCCAGCATGGCTATGAGGCGTCCGAACATCAGGCGGGACGCAATCGACGCCGCGGCTCGCAATGCCAGCAGGGTGCCGATCACGGATGCCGAGATTCCCCGCTCGGCCCCATAGAGCGGGAGGTAGATGACGAGCAGATCCATCGCGGCGAAGATCACCAGGCCCGCGAGCACCGACAGATTGAACCCGCGCGACCTGACCAGGATCAGCATCGCCCGCCAGACGCCGGCACGCTCCCCCGTCGGTTGATGGGTCGGGAGACGGATGAGCATCGTCGGCAGCATCAGGAGAATTGCGGCGCCGCTACTGAGCACCAGCATCCCGTTCGTATCCGGCATCGCGGACTGACGGTCGAACAAGGCAATGAGGCCGGGCCCGATCGCCTGCGCCAGGGATATCGACACGGTAAATCGACCGAAGAAGCGGTCACGCTGGCCGGTCGCCGCACATCGGGCGATGGCGCTGTGCTCACACGCAACGCAGATGAACTGGCCGAGGCCAAGGACCACGCTGCAAGAAACCAGGGCCGCCAAGCCATCCCCGAACAGCCAGAGGCATAGGGTTGGGATCAGGACCAGCGTCGCGCCGATCCTGAGCGGTGTCGTTTCGCCGATCCTGTCGATCATGTTGCCCAGATGCAGACCGAGCAGGGCGGGCAGGATGCCGAACGCACCGCCAATGACGCCGATCCAGAACGTATCGAGCCCGATCTCGAGGGCGCGATAGGTGATCGCAACCCGCTCGATCAGTATGAGACCTTGAAGAACGAATGCGTGCGCCAGGATCAGCCGGAACCAGGATCTCGACAGCAAGCCGTTTATGGATCTCTGGCCAGGCACCTGCACCAACTGAAACGAGAGGTCGCGTATCGAGCTGAGCACTACACTCAGCCTAACAACGGCCGTGCGCGGCAACCGCTGCTGGAAAGCCGCCTTTCCCACGCTAGATCGGGCCATCGCTATTAGTCCAGGCAAATGCGTCGTGTCGGCAAGAGAAACCTGGAACGCTATAATTAGGAACAGCCTAATTAAATCCAGGACCTGCGACATGGACTCGCGAGGTCCGAATCCGCACAATCACCCTGACGAAACGTCACTCGGATGGGACGCGCGCGGCCATGGGCATGACCATCATGCAGAAGATTCTGGCCAGGGCCAGTGGGCGAGCGGCCACGGCGCCTGGCGATCTGGTGGTCGTCGATGTCGATACCGTCGTGCTGTACGATGGCAACTTCTTTCCCGCCTATTGGCGCGATATCAAGAAGGTAGCCAACCCCGACAACGTCGTCGTCGCCTACGATCACCGGGTACCCGCGCCGGACCAGTTCTGCGCGCGCGCCCATTTGGTCGGCCGCGCGTTCGTCGAGAAATTTGGCATCAAACGTTTCCATGATGTCGGCTATGACCAGGGCATCGCCCACGTGATCGTCGCCGAGCATGCCTATGCGCTGCCGGGAACGGTGCTGGTGTGTTCCGATTCGCACGCGGGGAGCGCCGGCGCGTTGAACTGCGCGGCGCGCGGCACCGGTGGTCCGGACGTCATTTACGCGCTGACCAAGGGCAAGACCTGGTACCGCGTGTGCGAGACCATCCGCTACGACCTCGTGGGGCGGCTTTCGCATGGGGTGACGCCGAAGGACCTGTTCCTCCACATTGCCGGAACATACGGCAATCACGCCAACTACAACGTCGAGTTTGGCGGACCGGCGCTGGCCGGGCTCGGCATCGACGAGCGCCGCACGCTGGCGACGATGGGCACTGAACTCAATGCCGAGTTCACCATCTTCGAGGCCGACGAGGCGCTCGATCGGTACGTCCGGGCGCGTACCGACCGGCCCTACCAGACCTACAATCCGGACCCGGACGCCGCCTATGCCGATCGCCGCACCCTGGATCTCGGCGCGATGGAACCGCTCGTGGCGCTTCCGGATCGCGTGATCAACAACTCCGCCAGGCTCGCCGACGTGGCCGGCGTCACGATCCAGCAGGCCTTCATCGGTTCCTGCGCCAATGGCAATCTTTACGACCTCGCCATTGCGGCCGAAGTCGTCGACGGTCGCCGCGTCGCGCCTGGGGTCCGTTTCCTGGTGACGCCCGGCTCGCAAGAGGTTTATCGCCAGGCGTTGAAGGCCGGATACATCGCGAAGCTGACGGCTGCGGGCGCCGTGGTCACCAATGCCACCTGCGGCGCCTGCCAGGGCGGCCACATGGGCGTCATCGGCCCCGGAGAAGTGTGCATTACGGCCAGCACGCGCAACTTCAAGGGCCGCATGGGCGATTCCACCGCATCGGTTTACATGGCGTCGCCCGCGACCGTGGCGGCGTCGGCGCTCACCGGCGTGGTGACGCATCCCGCGAAATTCATCGCCATGGAGAAGGCGGGATGATTACCGGCAAGACGTGGAAGTTCGGCGACGACATCAACACGGACCTCATCCTTCCCGCGCCATTCATGTACCTGCCCAAGGAGCAGCAGGCGCGACATGTTTTCGAGGCCAACCGGCCGGGATGGGTCGACCTGGTGAGTGCGGGCGATATCATCGTCGGTGGTCACAACTTCGGCACCGGATCGAGCCGGCCGGCTCCGCTCGCGCTGAATGCGCTCGGTATCGGCTGTCTCATCGCGGATTCGATCAATCCCCTGTTCTTCCGCAATTGCGTCAGCTTCGGCCTGCCCGCGCTTGAATGCGCCGGCGTCAGCGCGGCTTTCGACGAGGGCGACACCGCCGAAGTGGATCTTGCGGCGGCGCGGGTTCGAAACACACGCACCGGCGAAACTCTCGCCGGGCTGCCTATCCCCAAGGCGCTCCTGACGCTGATGCAGGCGGGCGGGATATTCCCGCTCCTGGAGGCCGAGGGCTTGATAGGTCCGGCGCCGGTCAACGCGGGCGCATGAACAATATGTTGGAACTGGAGTCGCTTGATGTCCGTCTATGATGTGATCGTGGTGGGTGCGGGGAACGCGGCTTACTGCGCCGCCCTGTCGGCGCGGGAGCAGGGTGCCCGCGTGCTGATGCTGGAGGCCGCGCCGCAGGAACAGCATGGCGGCAACAGCAGGTTCGCCTCGGGCGTGCTGCGCTTTGCCTTCCGCAGCATCGACGACATCCGGCGCCTGGTGCCGGAGGTTTCCGAGAGCGAGGCATCCACCTTCGATTTCGGCAGCTACACCGAGGAGGATTACCTCGATGACATGGGGCGCGTCACGCAATATCGGACCGATGCTGACCTCACCGAGACCTTCGTGCGCAGCAGCTACGACACATTGCTGTGGCTGCAGTCGAAAGGCGTCCGCTTCATGCCGCTCTACCGGCAGTCGTTCAAGATCGATGGCCGTTTGAAGTTCTGGGGCGGTTTGGCGCTGGAAAGCTGGGGCGGCGGCGCCGGCCTGGTCGAGCTGGAGCACAAGGCGGCGATGAAGCATGAGATCGCCATCCGCTACGGCGCGCGCGCGTTGCGTCTGATCGAGGAAAACGGCCGGGTCGTCGGCGTTGAAGCAAAGCAACTGGGCCGTATCGAGGAGATCAGGGCCGGCGCCGTGATTCTCGCATGCGGTGGGTTCTCTTCGAACGTCGCCTGGCGGACGCGCTATCTCGGGCCGGGCTGGGATCTTGCCAAGGTGCGCGGCACCAAGTTCAACAATGGTGACGGCATCCGCATGGCGATGGATATCGGCGCCCGGCCCTACGGCCATTGGTCGGGATGTCATGCTGTCGGGTGGGACCTCAATGCGCCGGAGTTCGGCGATCTCGAGGTCGGCGAGAACTTCCAGAAGCACAGCTATCCCTTCGGCATCATGGTGAACGCTCACGGAAAGCGGTTCCTGGATGAAGGCGCGGACTTCCGCAACTACACCTACGCGAAATACGGCAAGGTGGTGCTGGAGCAGCCGAATCAGTTCGCCTGGCAGATATTCGATGCCAAGACCACGCCGATGCTGCGTGACGAGTACAAGATCAAGCAGGTGACCAAGGTCACGGCTCCGACTCTGGAGGAGCTGGCGCGAAAGCTCGAAGGCGTTGACGCCGCGGCCTTCCTCGCCGAGGTGAAGAGGTACAACGCCGCTGTCCGGACCGACATCCCATTCAATCCCGCCGTGAAGGATGGCCGCTGCACCGAGGGGCTGGAGGTGCCGAAGACGAACTGGGCCAATACCATCGACCAGGGACCGTTCGAGGCCTACGCGATAACCTGCGGCGTGACCTTCACCTTCGGCGGAATCAAGATCGACACCGGCGCCCAGGTGATCAATCTGGACGGCGACCCGATCGCCGGCCTCTATTGCGCGGGCGAGATGGTGGGCGGTCTGTTCTATTTCAACTATGCCGGCGGTACCGGCCTGGTCTCGGGCGCCGTATATGGACGCATCGCAGGCAAAGCGGCCGCGGAATACGCGACCAGGTAGACTGACGCATCGTGCCGGGGAGAAGAACCAACGGCGCGGACCCAGGCCTGGACCGAGGAAGCCCGGCCGATTGGACCCCGATCATCCGGGAGATCAAGACACGGATTTGAGCCGGGGACCCTGTGCGGTCGATGGGGCGCGGCGAGGACCGGTATGGACTTCGCCGCGCCGTTCGTTTGAAGATGCCCGGACGAACGTTCGTCGCATCGGCCCAGGGGCAAGACATGGAACTCAGGCATCTTCGCTACTTCATCGCGGTGGCGGAAGAGCTGCATTTTTCCCGCGCTGCGGAACGCCTGAACATCACCCCACCGTCCTTGACACAGCAGATCCAGGCGCTGGAAGCGGAGCTGGGCGTGCGGCTATTGAATCGCACCAAGCGTTCCGTGGAGCTGACCGATGCGGGCCGTCGCTTCCTGGATGAATCGCGCAAGACCATCCGGCAGGCGGAGCATACCGAACTGGTCGGCAGGCAGGCGGGCCGTGGAGAACTCGGCCGCATTGAGATCGGCTACATGACGTCTTCGACCTGCAGCGGGATTGTTCCGCGCTGCCTGGCCGAGTATCACCGGCAGAATCCCCTGGTGGATCTGCGTCTCTACAAACTGGAAACGCCGCAGCAATTGACCGCGCTGGCGGAGCGGCGCCTCGATGTTGGCTTTGTCCGCCCGCCGGACCGCTATCCGCTCGGACTCACGGGCATACCGGTATTCCGTCAGCCGGTCATGCTCGCCTTGCCCGAAGGGCATGCCTTGGCGCGCGTGAAGAAGCTCGAGTGCGCCGATCTGGCGAACCAGCCTTTCATCGCCCCCACCGTGGAAGCGGAGCTCGCATATGCGGGATATGTAACGGCAATCGCCGAGCAGGGTGGATTCGCGCCATTGATTGCCGCGCGCGCTACCGACTACCTGACCATCGTGACCATGGTCAGCGCGGGGATTGGGCTGGCGGCCGTTCCGGCTTCCTTTTCGAACATTTCCATTCCGGGCGTACGCTATCGCCAGGTGAACCTGAAACAGGAAGCGCGCATCGCCCTCAGCTATCGGCGTGACGAGCGCGCGCCGGCAGTCAAGCGGTTCATCGCCAGCGCCAAGGCGATCGTCGCCAAAATGGGTCGGCTCTCATAGGGCCTACGTGGAACGTCGCACGGCGTTCTCGGCACTGGCGAACAGCCCGCCTTCGCGGATCTGGGCCAGTTCGGCTTCGGTATCGATGCGACAGGTGAGCGACACGGTGGTTTCGCTGCCGTCGGCCTGGGCCAGAATCAGGCGCACCGTGCCCAGTGGACCATTGAGGCCGGCCAGGCCCTCGATCCGGATGCCGGTATCCGGCTTGATGCCGAGTGAGTCGACGGTGACGCCCGGCGGAAGCTGGCACGGCACTACGCCGACCCCGACCAGATTGGCGCGGTGTATGCGCTCGAAGCTCTCGGCGATCACCGCTTTGACGCCGAGCAGAAGTGTACCCTTGGCTGCCCAGTCGCGGGCCGAGCCGGTGCCGTATTCTCGACCGGCGAAGATCACTGTCGGGATGTTTGCCGCGCGATAAGCCTCCGCGGCGTCGATCACGTTCACGAGGCTGCCGTCGGGGCCTGTCGTGACGCCGCCCGTCTGTCCGCCGGCCAGCGCGTTCCTCAGTCGCGGATTGGAGAACGTGCCGCGCCACAATACTTCATGATTTCCGCGCCGCTCGGCATAGCTTGACCAGTCCGGTTCAGCGACATCGTTGGCCAGCAGATGCCGGGCCGCGGCCGAATCGGGCAGTATCCGGCCGAACGGCGAGATGTGGTCCGTGGTGATATTGTCGCCGAGCACCGCCAGCGGCCGCGCGCCTTCGAGGTCGGTCAGCCCGCCGCCCGCCTGCTGGAAGAAAGGCGGCCGGCGGACATGGGTCGATGCCGGGTCCCACGCGAATCGTGGCCCCTCCGGCGCGGCGATCTCGCTCCACGCGCTGCGGGCAAGCTCACTCGCGGCATAGCTTCGCCGGTAGAGTTCGGGTCCGACGTGCTGGTCAACCACATCGCGCACCTCGGAATCCGTCGGCCAGATGTCGGCGAGGCGTACGGGGCGGCCCGAACCGTCATAACCTATCGGTTCCCGCGTGAGGTCGGTCAGAACCGTGCCGGTGATCGCATAGGCAATGACCAGCGCCGGCGCCGCCAGATAGCAGGCGCGCACGTCCGGATGCGTGCGGCCCTCAAAATTGCGGTTGGCTGACAGTACGGCGCAAGCCGCCAGGTTCCGCGCGCGGATCTGGGAGACGATCTCGGGCGCCAGGGCGCCGGAATTCCCCGCGCAAGTCATGCAGCCAAAGCCGACGACGTTGAAGCCGAGCTCGTCGAGCGGTTCCTGCAGGCCGCTCGCCTCCAGATAGCCCGCCACCACGCGGGATCCGGGTGACAGCGAGGTCTTGACCCATGGTTGCGCCGACAGCCCCGCCATTCGTGCATTTCGCGCCAGCAACCCTGCTGTGATCATTTGGTGGGGATTGGACGTGTAGGTGCAGCTCGTGATGGAGGCGATCACCACATCGCCGCTGAGGAGGCGGCGCTCGGCATCATGAGGCTCGTCCGCCGCGGCGCGGGGGAAGGCATGAAGAAAGGAGCCAGGGGCACTGCCCAACGCGACCTTCTCCTGGGGACGCTTCGGCCCGGCGACGATTGGTACGACCTCGGACAGATCGATGGTCAGCACATCGCTGAAAGCGGGCAGATGTTCATCGTCGCGCCATAGGCCTGTCGCACGCGCGTGGGCCTCGATGTCCTCGATATGCCGCTCGCTTCTTCCCGTTTCGTGCAGGTATCGAATGGTTGCATCGTCGACGGGGAAAATGCCGCAGGTGGCGCCGTACTCCGGCGCCATGTTTGCGATCGAAGCCCGATCGCCCATCGACAGATGGTCGAGCGCGTCGCCATGGAACTCGACGAACTTTCCGACCACGCCATGCTCGCGCAACGCGCTGACGATGGAGAGGGCGATATCGGTGGCATTGATCATCGGACCCGGGCGGCCGGTCAGCCTGCACCCCGTGACTTTCGGAAGCGCCATGATCAGCGGCTGTCCCATCGCCACCGATTCAGCCTCGATCCCGCCGACGCCCCATCCCAGTATGCCGAGGGCGTTGATCATGGTGGTATGGCTGTCCGTGCCGATCACCGTGTCGGCCATGGCCAGGTCCGGACGGGCCGCGTCCCGCAGGATGCCGCGGGCAAGGAATTCCATGTTCACCTGATGGCATATCCCATTGCCGGGGGGGATGATGCGCAGGTTGCCAAACGCGGTCTCGGCCCAGCGCAGGAAGCGATAGCGTTCCTGGTTGCGGGCGAACTCGCGGCGCATGTTCTCCTTTATGGCATCGGGCGAGGCGACCGCATCGGCGGCGACAGAGTGATCCACGACCAGGTCGATGGGAACGGCCGAGGTCACGGCGACAGGATCCCCGCCCTCCGCCGCGATCTTGTCCCGGAGCGCGGCAAGATCCACCAGCATGGCAATTCCCGCCGTGTCGTGGGACAGGATCCGGCCGGGACGGAAGGGGATCTCACCGCCGGTTTCGTCGCGCCGGAGCCAGTTTGCGAACACCGCGAGATGGCCGGGCTGAAGCCCCTCGTGGGCCACCACGTTCTCCAGCAGGATGCGAAGGCCGCGCGGCAGGCGCACAAGATCGAAGCCGCCGCTGCCGGATGCGGCGCGAAGGTTGATGATCGCCAGCCCTGGACGCAGAGACTGCGTCGGGGCGGGCTTGGACTTGGGCGTCGCGCTCTTGCCGCCGGCGGTCACGGTCAGCCAACCTCCGCGAGGACAGGGTTGCTGAGCACGCCGATTCCCTCGATTTCCACCTCCACGGTGTCGCCAGGAACCATATCCCTGGTCGGGGAGTCTGCGCCCATCCAGATCACATCGCCGGGATGGAGCGTGAGGTAGCGGGTCATTTCGCTGATATACCGGGCGACGCCAAAGACCATTCCATTGGTCGGAAAGTCGGCGACTTTCTCGCCGCTGAGCCGGACCCGCGTGACCAGCTTGTCCAGATCGACGTCGGTCTCGATCCAGGGGCCCATCGGTTTGAAGGTGTCGGAGTTCTTTGCGCGCCAAAGGGTCTTGTCTGTCGCCTGCCAGCTTCGCTCGCTGATGTCGTTGCCGATCGTATAGCCGAAGACGCACGATAGAGCGTCCGCCTCGGACAGATGCTTCGCCTGCTTGCCGATGACGACCACCAATTCCGGCTCATATTGAACGCGGCCGGACGAGTCCTTCGGCACCACGATCGGCGCCTTGTCTCCGATCAAGGCATTGATGGCGCGATAGCCGATATCGGGTTTTGCCGGGCGCTTGGCCGCGGAACCCAGCGTTTCGCTCATCTCCTTGGCGTGGCCGGCGTAGTTCATGCCCGCGGCATAGAAGGTCGGCGGAATGACCGGCGGCAGCAATGCCGCGGTGTCGAGCGCAACCCGATCGGTCAGCCGGCGATGTTCGCCGAAGGGCGAACCCTCGACCGGGATTATCGCATCGCCTTCGACGATGCCAAACCGAACCGCGCCGTCATGTTGAAAGCGCACCCAGCGCATTGCCCACTCCGATTTCGTCTTCGAGGACTCAGAATGCAAAGCGACTCATTCCACCGTCGACCGGAATCACGGTCCCGGTGATGTAGCCCGCCAGCGGTGAGGCCAGGAACACCGCAAGATCGCCCAGTTCTTCCGGCTGGCCGAAGCGGCCCATCGGAATCTCCGCGGCGGCAAAGGCCGTGCGACTCTGCTCGTCCGGATATTTGCGGTCGATCTGCTCGCTGCGGATTCGGCCGGGCTGAATGCAGTTGACGGTCACGTTGTGCCTGCCGAACTCCCGCGAAAAGCCCTTCGACCAGGCGTGAACCGCGGCCTTTGCGGTCGAAGCGGCGTTGAATGCCGGCGGCTCGGAGGTTCCCGTGATGTTGATGATGCGGCCGAACCGGCGCTCCGCCATCCCGGGAGCCAGCGCATGCGTAAGTTCGCGGAGGCGCCAGAAATTGAGCGTCATCCCCTCGCTCCATTGATCCGGCGTCGCCTCGAAAGGGATCGGCCTGCTGCCCCCGGCGGCGTTGATCAGGATATCGACCTTCCCAAGTCGCTCCTGGGCTGCCGTGGCGAGTTGTTCGGCGGCGCCTGCCGGATACAGATCGTACGAAATCGCGTAGGGCGTCGGATGCCCAGCCGCCGTAATTTTCTCGGACAGTTGATGGAGCAAATCGATGCGCCGCGCGGCCAGGGCGACGGTCGCACCTTCCGACGCCAATCGGGTCGCAATAGCGTGCCCTATGCCCTGGCTCGCGCCGGTGACCAGGGCCGATAAGCCCTTAAGCTTCAAATCCATGTCAACTTGTCAGTTATATGTAAAGACGTCAGACAACTTAATGGGACCGACACGCCGCGTCAACCCATCTGGCCGAGCGGGCAGCCATCTTCATTCCTTGTTCTGAGGATGCGGGCACTCATGACGGCCGCCCTGGCATAAAGCGGAAGCCTATTTCCGAAGGAACGTCTCCGCCAATGACTGCCGACGAGTCAGTCTGTAGCCGCGCCGGATCGGCAGCCGGTTCGTGCTGCTCGCAGATGGCGCCGATCTCGCGCGGGCAGCGGGTGTAAAAGACGCAGCCCGGGGCCGGATTGCTGGCCCTGATCGACTGGCTGACGAAGGAAGGCGTTGGTTTTTTCGGCGCTCCGGAATGCCGTGGCAGGCAATGCGCTATCGCGCGAAATGGAGCCAGAGTCCGGCAATGATGAGCCAGGGCGTTGTCAAGATAAGCAGCAAGGTTGCGAAACCGACAGCACGCTCCGCTTCATATCGCGCGATCGTGCCGGTGGCCGTGCCGACGGAAAGCTCCAAAGCGCGCGCCCGGGCCAACAAGCCGGTGATCATCAGACAGACAGTGAGCGTTGCGAGTGACATCGGGATCTCCCGCCACACCGGAATCTGCGGAACGATAACCGAGGCGTTCCGAGTCGGCGCAGGCAGAAGAACAATGCGCGACCACAAGTTAAACTTTTGTCAAAGCTACATACCTCAAAAGGCCTAGATGCACGCGATAGCCATCGCCCTGGATACTCCCATGGAGCAGAGCGACCATGCGGAGCACTACCCAAATACCGCTTCTGGCTGGGGACCACCGGATCGGCTGAACGGCTGGCCGAGACCTTGAAGAACTTCGCGCGCCAGCTCGCCGTGGCAGGGCTTCGGGCTCCCAATCTGGCAAGGAAACTCAAGATTGCCGCGAAAGTGACGCCGTAATCCCGCGGTTTCCGGCAATTGTGGGAAAACTCGAGATGTTGATCTCGGCTCTCTCGAACCTGTCATCACCATCTTCAGGCTATGAACATAGCGCGAACAATGCGCGGTCGACGCGTCGGTGGGCGGCGCGAGAGCGGAGGTTGGCCTCATGCCTCCGGCCCGGCGGCTGTCGAAAGAGATGTGCCTCTCGTGGCGAGCTGGCGAGCGATGCGACGAACGAGATCGGGCACGGCGGCATCGGGCGAAGGTGCGCGCCGCTCGGCGGCGCCTATCGGATTCCGAGCTTCCGTCGTCAAAAGAGCTTCAGCGTGAACGGCGCGCGCAGTGTCATAAGCACATCCGGCGCATCGTCCGTGACCCCTACCTCGAGGTTCAAGTTGACGCTGGAGTAGTTGTTGATCTGATAACTGTACCCGAGTAGCAGCGAGCCCACGCTGAGAGACGATGACGACAAATCGACGCCGTTGACCTCTGTTTCGGTGTCATCGATGAAATCGTGCTTGTAGCCGATGGTGAAGGAGGAACGCTCGTTGATCGAGTAGGCCATTCCAAAGCTCATGCGAAATGCATCGCCCGGATCGACTTTGCCGATGGTTTGGTCGTTGAAGGTTTTGTTCACGTCGTCCGGCAAATGGACAAAGTAGCCGAAATTGGCGAAGAAGACCGCTGGATCGTTGGCAAAGAGAATGGTTACGCTCGGCTCGATGCCGTGAAACCCTGAACCCGTGGCGAGTTCGGTTTCCAAGCCATTCGCGCCGCGATCGACATCGAACGGACCTTTGCCGCTCGGCGACTTGTAGCGCAGATTCGCGATGAAGATCGGCCATTCCTCGAGTCCGCTGTTGATCTGATAGTGCACGCCGAGCTCGATGTCGCCGAGTCCATCCCCGTCCACATCCTGGGTCAACTCTGTATCCGGATCGACCTGTGGAATGACGAATGAGACCGTGTCATCACGAAAGACGTAGGGGATCTTGAGCTCGACCTCCAGGCGATCGGTGATGCCGTATCGTCCGGTAACGGCAGCCTGATAGAGATCCCGGTCCGCGTCCTGTGCCTCAATCAGGCCGATCAGGAAAGTGTCCAGAATCTCGACACCCAGGAAGGTGAAGCGATTGACTTGTGAGTGGGAAAACTGGAGCGATGGCTCCAGGACAAGAGTGCCCTTGGGCGTGAGCACACCGCCAAGCTGCGGTATGGCCTGTACCGCCGGCCGGGGCGCCTGTTGTTCCGGAGCTTGGCCTACAGGCTTTTGCGGCGGTTGTTGCTGTGGAGGCTCCTGGGCGGGAGTCGGGCTTTGTTGTGCTTGATCAACGCCGCTATTCGCCGGACCGCGGCCGCGTTGCAATTTCAGCAGCTCTCCACGAAGCGACTCAATTTCGAGCCGCTGCCGGTCAAGCTGCTGCTCGAGCTCCAGCAGTTTCTTTTCCAGATCAGTGGACGGGTTCTGAGCTGCAGCCGATCGTAGCGCCAATCCAGCCATGACAACGGCCACGCCACAAACAAGCAGTTTGCCGGCATGACGCGCCAACCTCTGATCCCTCGGATCTGATTGGCGGAGGATGGGACCCGGGGATCTGGGAGTCACGAGCGAGTACCGCAAATCATTTCTAGTTGGTGGGGCCAAGGCTTCCGAGCAGACGGCCATTGAAGAGCGCGGTCCGGGCCGCATCCTGGAAGTTCCCAAAGTTCGCGATAGTCACCTCGACATTGATCTCCTGGCGTATCTGCTGATTGCTGGCCGTCGTGAAGAGCACCCCGAGAATCTGCTCACGCGTCACGCTGTGAAGCGCGGTGGTGAGACCGGAGGGATCCTCGACCACGACACCCGCCTGCCCTGTCAGTCCAGAGGGATTTACGCCGGCAAAGCCCAGCGTCCCGGGATTCGCGCCTGTGCTCGGGATGTTCGATTGCGTGACCATCGTTCCACCAGGTGTCAGAGTCGTCGTGCTTTCCAGGACAAGGGCGCCATTCACGACCGTTCGCACGTTCGCCGCGAACGACATATCCAGCGCGCCCACTCGCAGTCCGCCACGCAGCGCGGCGAGGTGCTCGCGGCTCGCCGCGGGAATTGCATTGAATGGCTGGGCATGCGATGGGGCGCTCGTCGGCGGGCTCGTGTCCGCATCCGCCGCCACGCGGCTGCTCGGACTGACACAGGCCGCGCAGGCAATCAGTGCCATGGCGATCGATCTTCCTGAGCGCGACATCATCTTACCTTCCCAATTCATGCCGGCCTGGCAGCGTCAAGGTGAATGTAGCGAGGCCGCTTCGGTCGATGCCTTGGCCGATGGGTGCTTTCGGCCGGATCTGCCAATCGGGTATGTCGCCGAAGTGCACCTGCGCCACGTCGATCCCCTCCCTGGCCGCAAGGATGATCCCACCGCCCCATGCGGCCTCGAAACGATCACGGGGCCAGATGGTGGTTCCGAACGCCGGATCAGCGACCAGGATGCGTTTGGATTCGATTCCTTTGATGACGACAAAGTGCCGGTAGCCGCCGACATTGATGAGGACGATCGCCGGAACGCCGATTTCCGCGAGCTTGTCCAGCGACATGCGAAAACCATCTGACTTCAACCCCCGGCGATCCAGGAACTGCTTGATGTCGAGCATCGAAAAGCCTTCGGCCCGGATCTTCGCTTGATCGCCATGCGCGAACATCTCTTCAAAGACCGTCGCCTCATCTATCGGCGCTTCATAGTGATAGGTCAGGAGGGTGGCGACCGCCGCGGAGCCGCAACTGAAGTCGTACTGCTGGCGCACGACGTTGGTCCAGCGCTTCTCCTTCAAACTCATGATCGGCACTGAAAATGAACCGCCGGCGCCCTGAATTACGACAGGCCCGGCCATGCTGACCGACGGGACAGCCGTATTGAACATGACTCCAGCAATGACCGCGCCAATGGCGATGAGAAATCGCCTCATGAGTTGGCCCCAGCTCTTTTATTTCTTCAGCGTGGTGCCGGTCGCCGCTACTCAAGAAGATTGAAGGTCACGCCGATAGCGGCCTGCACTGAATTGTTGTTGCCCGTAACAACATTGAAGACGCCAATACCGCCGAAGCCATCAAGGGCATGCTCTCCGAACGCAACATTGCCCGTCGTGACCTCGTCAGCCGTGATGGAACCACCGACAACGGTGGCGGTGAGCTTCTGTTCCGTCGCGACCGTTACCTGCTGTCCGCCCTCGCGGCCCCGGAATTCATCGAGATCAACGGCATCGACAACGCTCGCCGCCGAGAATGCATCCCGCTTGGTCTGCTCCTCCGCCAGGGCGGAATTGGTCACTGCCAGCGCCGCCAGCGCCGTCGCGATTGTGAGGATACTTCCCGCCATTCGTTGCATGGCATCGCCTCCCCAGAGTCGATTCCTGTCGTTGGGAGGG
>JACZCZ010053291.1_pt1 | contig 27705 bp, 22 predicted proteins | sample 8641811 | NCBI WGS metagenome assembly JACZCZ01 (sample SAMN15324610, study PRJNA640507) | soil metagenome | isolation source: intercropping peanut in the first line | place: China: Luxin town, Laibin City, Guangxi Province | collected 2019-07-25 | depth 10cm m | reverse complement strand
GGTACGATCCCGCCGCGCGACGCGGGTGCTTCCTGCACGGCCGCCCGGGCGGCGCCGAGGATGCGCGCATCCAGGCCAGGCGACGGCCCGCCATGGGGGCCGAGCCTGGACAGGGACTGCGCCAGGGCGCGTTCTTCGGGTGTCAGGGGTTCGTGGGGCGTCTTCATTCGTTCAACCTCGACCGCAACCGGTCCATCGCATACCGCAACCGCGATTTCACGGTTTCCCGGCCCACGCCGGTGATCTCGCCGATCTCCTCCAGTGTCAGTTCCTGCTCCAACCGCAACAGCAGCACTTCGCGCTGTTCGGGCGGCAATTCGTCCATCGCGACCTGCAACCGCCGTCGCTGCTCGAACTCGGACAGCTGCCGCTCGGGCGTATCCGGGTCCGGGACGCGCTCGGTGCGGGCTTCCGCGTCCTCGGGAGCCGCCGGCCGGTGCTTCAAGGCGCGCCAATGGTCGTTCAACCGATTGTGCGCGATCCGGTACAGCCAGGTCCCGAACGCGGCTTCCGGTTTCCAGCCCTGGCGCGCGGCGATCACCCGTTGCCAGGTGTCCTGGAAGAACTCGTCGGCCAGCGCCGCATCGCGCAGGTGGCGCAGCAGGAACCGGTAGAGCGGTCCGCGATGCCGGGCGTAGAGCTGCTCGAAGGCCGACGCGTCGCCGGCGGCATAGGCCAGCATCAGGGTTTCGTCGGCGGGTTCGGCAAGGTCGTTCACCGCCACCAGCGTAAGCGGTCCCCGCACGGCCGTGAAGCCGGGGCTGGACGACGCGGCCGGCGCGTTCAGCCATCCGACCGAGGACGTTTCGGGGCGGAGGAGGACGACGGGAGCGCTGGCGAGGGTCTTGCACACATGGTGAGTGAACGGCTCGCGGGCCGGGATGGGGTTCCCGGGTGGTTTCCGTTCAGGGGGTGGCAGGCGGTATGCTCGCCGGGGGGATATCCAGATATTTGCACCGTCTCTGTCGGGACACGGTCATGCCTACGCCATCGATCAGCGCAGACAATCCGGCCAGCACACCCGCGTCGCCCGCAGAGCGGATCGCGTCGATCCTGCGTGGGCTGTTGCCACCGGGCGCCGAGTTGGCGGTCTGCTGGCGGGACTGGGCGCTGGGCAATGGGGCTGGCGCCACGGCGGGAGCCTCCGCCACGTTGCGACGCCGGGCCGAGCATGCGCTGGCCGAGGCCGTCGTCGAACACGACGGCCCGGCGTTGCGCGTGCACGCGTGGGACAACGCAGACGGCAACGCGCGTGTCGCGCTCGCGGTGGCATTGCCAGGTCCGCTGTCGACGGTGGAGGAGGAATCCTGGCTGCTGCTCGCCCGCACCTTGCTGGTGACCACGCTGGACGCGTCGCGCGCGCAGGCGCGCATCGTTTCGCTGGAGAAATCCAAGCGCCTGCAGCAGGCGCTGTACGAGATCGCAGACCTGGCGGGCGCTGACCTCGAGATGCCGGAGATGCTCCGCCGCATCCATGCGGTCGTGAATTCGCTGATGTACGCGGAGAACTGCTACATCGTCCTCTACGACGACCAGCGCCGCACGGTCCGCTTCCTGTATTTTGCCGACCAGCGCGACCCGTACATCGCCGAGCCCGAGCGCGAGTTCGGCGAAGAAGAGATGGCCAACAGCATGACCTTCGCGTTGTTGCGCCACGGCCAGCCATTGCGCGGCCCTTCGGCGGTGATCCGGCAGAAGCTGGGCGTCGTCCGCGATCCGTCGCACGGTCCCGACAGCCTGGACTGGCTGGGCGTGCCGATGCGGCGCGACGACCGTGTCTGCGGCGCCATCGTCGTGCAGAGCTATGACACGCCTGCCAGTTACGCCGACGAAGACCGCGCGCTGCTCGGCTACGTGGCCCAGCACATCCTGACGGCGCTGGACCGCAAGCATGCCCACGTGGAGCTGGAGCACCGCGTGGCGGTCCGCACCCACGAACTGCAGCGCGCCAACCGCGAATTGCAGGCGGAGATCATGGAGCGCAAGCGCGCGGAAAAACTGCAGCGCGCACTGTTCCGCATCACCGAACTGGCGATCACCTCCGATAGCCTGGAGCGCTTCTACGCCGACGTGCACGTGGTGGTGGACGAGCTGATCAATGCCCGCAACTTCTACATCGCGCTGGTCTCCGACGATGGCGAAGAGCTCAACTTCCCGTATTCCATCGACGAACGCGACCCGATGCGCAAGGCGCGCCGGATGACCAACGGCCTGACCGAATACGTTGTCGCCACCGGCCGTCCGCTGCTCGCGGATCGCGAGGTGATCGGGCAGCTGGCCGAGGCGGGCAAGGTACTGCAGCACGGGCCGCCTGCGCACAGCTGGTTGGGCGTGCCGCTGTTCCGCGGTGAGGATGTCGTCGGTACGGTGGTGGTGCAGAGCTACTCCGACGAAGTGAAATTCACGTCGCACGACCAGAACCTGCTGACCTTCGTTGCCCACCACATCGGCAACGGCCTGGATCGCCAGCTCACGCAGGATCGACTGCGCAGCGCGCATGCGGACCTGGAACGCCGGGTGGAAGAACGCACGCGCGAGCTCAACGAAGCCAACCACCAGTTGCGTGGACAGATCAGCGAACGCCTGCGCGCCGAACAGCAGCTCACCTATCAGGCCACGCATGACGCGCTGACTGGCCTGCCGAACCGGCCGCACCTGCTCGACCGTCTGTCGGCCGCGATCGAACGCGCGCGCCACGGCGATGGGCAGGCGTTCGCCGTGCTGTTCCTCGACCTGGACCGCTTCAAGCTCGTCAACGACAGCATGGGCCACGCGGCGGGCGACGAACTGCTGGTCGAAGTCGCCCGCCGCATCACCATGAGCGTGCGCGACGACGATGTGGTCGCACGGCTCGGTGGCGATGAATTCGCGCTGCTGGTCGAGTACGCCGATGGCGTGGAGAACGTGCGCGATTTTGCCCAGCGCCTGCTGGCGGTGCTGGGTCGGCCGATGTGGGTGGCAGGGCGCGAACTGTTCCCTTCCGCCAGTTTGGGCATCGCGCTCTGGCATCCCCGCTACCGCAATGGCGAGGAACTGCTGCGCGACGCCGACGCGGCCATGTACCGTGCGAAGGAGCAGGGGCGCGACCGCTCCGCGTTGTTCGACGAGGCGATGCGCGAAGCCGCGATGCAAAGCCTGGATCTGGAAGCCGATCTGCGGCGCGCCATCAACAATCGCGATTTCCTGCCGTTCTACCAGCCCATCCGCCGGATGGACGATGGTCGCGTGATCGGGCACGAAGCGCTGCTGCGCTGGCAGCACGAGCGTCGGGGCCTGCTGCTGCCGGCGGAGTTCATCGGGCTGGGCGAGGACAGCGGACTGATCGAACAGGTCGACTGGCTGCTTTACGAGCAGGTCGTGCGGCAGATCGCGCGTGGCGTGGAGGGCTACATCTCGGTCAACGTGTCGCCGCGGCATTTCCGCTCGCCGGATTTCGCCGACCGCCTGCTGGCCATGTTCGAGGCCCAGGGCGCCGACCCGTCGCAACTACGCCTGGAGATCACCGAGGTCGCGCTGCTCGATGACGCGCCCCGGACCTTGCGCATCCTGCGCACGCTGCGCCAGCACGGCATCCTTGCGCAACTGGACGATTTCGGCACCGGCTTTTCGGCGCTGTCGTACCTGCATCGCTTCCCGATCTCGGTGCTCAAGATCGACCGCAGTTTCGTCTCCGGGCTGGGCAACGAAGCGCGGCCCGAAAGCCTGGCATTGGTACGCGCGATCCTTGCGCTGGCCGGCACGCTGGGCATCGAAACCATCGCCGAAGGCGTAGAAACCGAGGAGCAGCGCCAGTCGCTCGTGGAACTGGGCTGTCACTTGGGACAGGGCTATTTGCTTGGCCGGCCCGCGGCGAGCCTGGACCAGGCCACCACGATCGACGCGGCCTGACCGGCCGCGCATCCAGGGTGCGGAGCGGCGTCCGTGCCGCACCCGCATCAACCACGATCACTCGCCCGCAATCGCCGACGCATCCGTCTGGGCAGCGACAAGGCGATGCGCTCGGTCGATCATGCCTAGGAACTCGGCCTTCAGTCCGTAGGGATCGCGCCCCGTCGCCGCACGGGCAGTGCGCGCTACGTCGTTCCACGCCCAGCCGTCGATGCGTTGGCCACCGCGCAGCAGGTCGGCATACGCGGCCACGGCGGTGGCGAAGCGGAAGGCATCGGTGGGTTGCGTTGTCAGTGAAGCGCGCGCGATCGGTGCTTCGATCAGGCGGCTGGCGTCCTGACCGGGCAGTTTGTAGCGCAGGCGCAGGTGGGCGACTTCACCGGTAGCTGCGTCGGCCGCCACGGTCTTGCCGCCATAACGCAGCGCCGGCAGGCGATCCGCGCCGGAACCGACCGGCGTGATTTCGTACAGGGCCGTCACCTCGTGGCCCGCACCGATATCGCCGGCGTCCACCTTGTCATTGGCGAAGTCCTCGTTCGCCAGCACGCGGTTTTCGTACCCGATCAGGCGGTACTCGGCGACCACGGCGGGATTGAACTCCACCTGGATCTTCACGTCGCGCGCGATGGTCAGCAGGGTGGACTGCATCTCTTCGACGAGCACCTTGCGGCCTTCCTGCAGCGTGTCGATGTAGGCATGGTTGCCATCGCCGACATCGGCCAGCTTCTCGGCCAGCGCATCGTTGTAATTGCCGGTACCGAAACCCAGCGTGGTCAACGCGATGCCCGACTTGCGCTGGTCCGCCACCATCGTTTCCAGTGCGTCCTGGCTCACCGTGCCGACGTTGAAGTCGCCGTCGGTCGCGAGGATGACGCGATTGACGCCATTGGGCACGTAGGCCTGCTTGGCCATCGCATAGGCCAGGCGGATGCCGTCGCCGCCGTTGGTGCTGCCCCCGGCCTGCAGGCGGTCCAGTGCGGCGAGGATCTCGTCGTGGCGATCGCCCGGCGTGGGCGGCAGCACCAGGCCGGCAGAACCGGCGTAGACCACGATGCTGACGCGGTCCTGCGCACGCAGTTGCGGCACCAGCTGGGCGAAGGACTGCTTCAGCAGCGGCAGCTTGTCCGGCGATTCCATCGAGCCGGAGGTGTCGAGCAGGAAGACCAGGTTCGATGCCGGTAGCGTCGCCTTCGGCACGTCGTAACCCTTGATGCCGACCATCAGCACCTGGCGTCTGGCGTTCCACGGCGCTGGCGCCAGTTCGGTGGTCACGCGGAAGGGGCGGCTGCGATCCGTGGGAGCGGCATGGCCGTAACGGAAGTAGTTGATGAACTCTTCGGCGCGGACCGCATCGGCGGGCGGTCGCTGGCCATCGCGCAACATGCGGCGCACGTTGCTGTAGCTGCCCGTGTCCACGTCGACGGAGAAGGTCGAGACCGGCTCGTCCAGCGTGCGCCGCACGGGATTGTCGTCGCGTTCGGCGTACTTCTCGGTATTGGCGGGTTGCGCCCGCGGATGAGCGGCCACGCCACCGATGACATTGCCCTGGAGGTAGCGCACCGAGGCAGGGGCGGGCGGGGGCGGAGGTGCATAGGCATAGGCCGGCGGGGCGGTCACGGCGGCCTTTTGCTGGCGCGAAAGGCGTGCGCCGGTGACGACGACGCTATCGAGCGTCGCGCGCTCGCGGCGTTCGGCTTCGGCGCTGGTTATGGCGGCATCCGTCGCCGTGGCGGCGGCCAGTGCGGCTTCTTCAGCGGGCCCGTGTTGGGCGGTGGGGCTGGACTTGCAGCCGGCCAGGACAGCAACGGCGAGCAGGGTGAAGGTCAGGCGGCGGTGCGACATGGCGCGACTCCGTGGTGGGTACGGAAGGTCGAACGCCCGGGGTCGGGGAGTGGGGTTAACCCGGGGATCGGAGGGCGGCGTGCACCGCCGGCCAGCGCAGGCGGAGCTTCAGCGGGAGCGCGACCGCAACGACGAGCGCGAAGGCGGCACCCATCCAAGTGCCCGCTTCCCGGGAGACCAGGACCATGACGTTGGCCGTGGCGTCATGTCCGGCGTCGACCAGTGAGGGTGCGGCAAAGGTAGCGAACATGTCGAACGGCAGAAACAGCGCATCGACCATGAGCACCACGCCATAAGCGAGCAATCCGCACACCAGGGCGAACGACCGTCGAATGCCGCGCCTCATGCCGGATCGCCAGGCGACGATCCACGCGAACCACAGCGGGAATGCGACGGCGAGCATCAGGACGAGGGTCATCAGCAGGGTGGGAATCCAGGTGGCGGGATGCATGGTCGGTTCTTCGTCTGGAGATCTTCTTTCGCTTCGTTGCCAGCGCCTCGCTAGCGCCAGACCATGCTGACCCTACGTTTTCGATTCCACACGTAGCGCGATCTGCCCATCCGCGACACGCGCCGTGACCCGGTCTCCCGTCTCCACCTGCGCCACCGACCGCACCAGTGTGCCGTCGTCTTTCGTCACCAGCGCGTAGCCGCGGGCGACGGTGGCCAGGGGGCTGACGGCTTCGAGTGAGCGGGCGAGGCCGCGCAGGCGCAGGGCTTCGCGTTGCAGGGTGCATGCGATCGCGGCTTGCGGGCGCGGCGCGAGGGCGAGCAGGCGTGCACGCAGGTGTTCGAGGCGGCGCTGGGGCGCATGCGCGCGCAGGATGGCGTCGGCATGCCGGAGGGCGGCCAGGCGCCGTGCCTGGTGATCGCGCCAGAGTGCGTGCAGGCGACGTATCACGTCGTCCTGGCGACGCCGCAGCAGGTCCAGCCGCGCCTGCGGGCGCAACGCATTCAGGCGCAGGGCCGCGCGATCCGCGCGCTGCATCAGGTTGCGCAGGCGATGCGCGTGCGCGGTGGCCAGGCGGCGTTGCAAGTGGTGTACACGGGTGAGCAGGTCGCGGCGGTCCGGCACCAGCAATTCGGCGGCGACCGACGGCGTGGGCGCGCGCAGGTCGGCGGCGAAGTCGGCCAGGCTGAAGTCGGTCTCGTGGCCGACGGCGGACACCACCGGCACAGGCGAGGCCGCGATCGCGCGTGCCAGCCGTTCGTCGTTGAAGGCCCACAGGTCTTCCAGCGAACCGCCGCCGCGCGTCACCAGCAGTACGTCATAGCGGCCGCTGCGTCCCGCGCGCTGCAGCATCACGACGATCTGCGCCGCGGCGGTTTCGCCTTGCACCTGCACGGGCAGCACGTCGACCTCCAGCAAGGGGTAGCGTCGCTGCAGGACGCTCAGGACGTCGCGCACGGCCGCGCCGGTCGGCGACGTGAGCACGGCAAGGCGCCGCACATGCGCGGGTAGCGGGCGCTTCCGGTCGGCATCGAACAGGCCCTCGGCGGTGAGCTTCGCCTTCAATTCCTCGAATGCGCGCCGCAACGCGCCTTCACCGGCCTCTTCCATGTGGTCGACGACCAACTGGTAGTCGCCTCGCGCTTCGTAAAGCGTCAGCCGTCCGCGCGCGACTACGCGCAGGCCTTCGCGCGGCGCGAACTTCAACCACTGGCTCTTCGGTTTGAACATGGCGCACTTCACCTGGGCGCGCGCGTCCTTCAGGGTGAAGTACAGGTGCCCCGATGCCGGCCGCGTGACGTTCCCCAACTCGCCTTCCACCCAGATCAGCGGGAAGGTGTCTTCCAGCAGATTGCGCGCGAGCGCGTTCAGCTGGCTGGGCGTAAGGATGTCGCGGGCCGTGTCCGTCATGCCGCAAGGATAAACGCTCGCGACGAATGGCATTGCGACTGCCTGCGACAGGCGGTCGCAGGCGGTGGGGTGCGTTCCGTGCTGGAATGGCGCGGTCCCGTCGGCCGGAATCGTCGCCCATGCTCAAGTTCCGCTGGTCCCGTCCCTTGTTGCCGGTGCTGCTCGCCGGGCTGGTCGCCTGTTCGCCCCACGGCGAACCTGTGCCCGCTGCCGTTGCGGCCTTGCCCGTGGTGGACGTGCTGGACCTTCCTTCGCCGCTGGGCGCCGCGCAGCCCGACCTCGTCTCCACGCCGGACGGTGCGCTGCTGTTGAGCTGGATCGAACCGATGGATGGCGCAGGCCATCGCCTGCGTTTCAGCCGTCGGCCTGCCGGAACGCAGGAGTGGGAGTCGCCGCGCACGATCGCCGAAGGCGGCACGTGGTTCGTCAACTGGGCCGACACACCGCATGTGTATGCCCTGCCGGACGGTTCGTTGTGGGCGCACTGGCTGCGCAGTACCGGGCCGTCACGGATGGACTACGGCATCGACCTGGTACGTTCCAGCGATGGCGGCACGACGTGGAGCCCGCCGCAGCTGGTGCATCCGTCCGGTACGCCCGGTGACCATGGTTTCGTGACGTTCTGGCCGCAGGCGCGCGACCGGCTGGGTATCGCATGGCTCGACAGCCGGCAGAAGGCGGCGTCCGGACATGCGCGGCACGACGGCGGAGGACACGACCACGCAGGCGGTGCCGCGATGATGCTGCGTGCCGCGACCTACGATCCGCAGGCGACGCAGGTGGGAGAGTGGCCACTGGACGCGTCCACCTGCGATTGCTGCACCACCTCGTCCGCGGTGACGGATCGTGGCGTCGTGGTCGTCTATCGCGGACGCGGCGATGGCGAGATCCGCGATACGCGCATCGTTCGCTTCGACGGTCAGCGCTGGACGTCGCCTCGCGATGTGCATGCGGATGGCTGGAAGATCGCCGGTTGCCCCGTCAACGGCCCGATGGCGGTGGCGGACGGTGCCACGGTCTGGGTCGTGTGGTACACGGAAGCAGGTGGCGTGCCGGAACTGCGTGCGGCACGTTCGGACGATGCCGGCGATACGTTCGGTGCGCCGGTGACGCTGGCGAAGGGCATGCAGGTGCTGGGTCGCCTGGGCCTGGTTCATGGCGATGGCCATCTGCTGGTGAGCTGGCTGGAGCAGGCGCAAGACGAACGCCAGACGCTGGTACTGGCACGCTACGACCACGCCTGGGCCGGCGCGCGGCGCGTCGATGTCGCCACCCTGTCCGCACGTGGACGCGCGAGCGGCATCCCGCGATTGCAATGGCACGACGATGCCGCGTGGCTGGCGTGGACCGATGTGGCCGGCGAAAAGCCACGGCTGCAGAGCGCGCGCGTCGTGTTCCGCTGATGCGCCCGGGTGCGACACTCCGTCGCACCTGACCTGCATGACACGTCCCGGTTAGAATCCCGCGGTGATCCGTTCGTCCGCCTTCCTCCGACCGATGCTGCAGCTGGCCTTGCTGGCGGCGCTGCTGATGGCGTTAGCGCCGTCGGTCACGCGGTGGGTGACCGCCACGGGATCGCAGGTGCTGGCCGGCTGGACCCAACTGTGTACGACCGATGGCATCAAGTGGGTCGATACGCGCGTCGCGTCGCCCGCCAAGAAATCGCCATCGCCCGCCGGCATGCCATCGGGCGCCGACTGCGCGTACTGCACCCTCGCGGCGGTGTTGCCGTTGCTGCTGCTCTGCATCGCGCTGCTGTTTCTCCGTCTTTCCGGCGGCATCCTCTCCAGCGTCCCTGCGCTACCGCCCGCGCGTCGCCTGCGGCTGCGCGGCCTCGGCGGACAAGGACCGCCGATCCTCCTCTGAACCACAAGACCCTTCGTTGATCGTGCGGTCCGTGCGCCGCGTCCTTGTGCTTTGGAGTTTCCATGTTCCTGATATCCCGGGCGACGCCGCGCGCGTCGTGCCTGTCCGTGGCCATTGCCGCGGCCCTCTCGCTTTTCCCCTCGGCGCGTGCCGCCGACGCTGTCGTGCTGCCCGATGGCTCACGCGCCACCCAGCTCGATACCATCGAAGTGAAAGGCCACAACGCCGGCCTCGAGCAGATCGCCGGTACCGGCACGCGCCTGTCGCTGACCCTGATGGAGACCCCGGCGTCGGTCACCGTCATCGACCGCGATGCGCTCGATGCGCGTGGCGTGCGAACCACGCAGGAAGCGCTGGCCGGCATTCCCGGCCTCACCGTCGCGTCGCCGCCGGGCAATGGCAATGCGGTGACGTACCGCGGCTTCTCCGGCAGCCAGATCACCCAACTGTTCAACGGCATCGACGTGCAATACGCAAGTATCGCCGCCCGACCGGTGGATGCGTGGCAATACGAGAGGGTGGAAGCCATCGGCGGTCCGTCGAGCTTCCTGTATGGCGCGGGTGCGGTCGGTGGCACGATCAACTACGTCACCCGGCTGGCGCGACTGGACCGCGACGAAGCCGCCGTGCAGGCGTCGTGGGGTTCGTTCCGCGATGGCACGCTGGCGATGGGGGCCAACCTTCGCATCGGCGACGACGATGCGCGCCAGGCCGTTCGCGTGGATGCGAGTACGCGCGATGGCGAGAGCTGGATCGACGGACAGGAGCGCGAGGGCTCGACGCTGGCCGCGTCGTGGCTGGTGCAACTGGCTCCCACGCTGCGCCACACCTTTGCGGTGGAGGTCCAGCAGGAGGACAGCCATCGTCCATACTGGGGCACGCCGGTGCGCCAGCCGGCCACGGGTCGCCTGTCGGTGCTGCCGCAGACCATCGGCCGCAACTACAACGTGGCCGACGGCTACTACGGACAGGACGTGCGCTGGGCGCGTTCGCTGCTGGAGTGGACACCTGGCGAGCACGACACCGTGCGCAACACGGTCTACCACTACGACGCGCTGCGCGACTATCGCAACGTCGAGAGCTACCGCCTGACGGCCAGCAACGACGGCGTCGTACGCTCCGGCACGCTGCTGCAGCGGCACGACCAGCAGGTCTACGGCAACCGGCTGGAATGGAGCCACGAAGGCGAACTGTTCGGCCTGCCGACGCAATGGGCGACCGGCCTGGACATCAGCTATAACCGGCAGACGCGCTTCCCGCTGTCGCTCTCGGCCACGGTGGATACGGTGCCGCTCGATGCGGTCACGCCGGGACGCTTCCTCGATGTACCCGGCACGGCGATCGTCTACACGCCCGACCGCACCAACCGTCTGTACACGCAGGCGCTCTATGTCGAGAACTTGATCGAGCTGACCCCGTCGCTGTCGCTGCTGACCGGCCTGCGCCATGACCGCATCGTGCTGGACGTGGTGAACCATCGCGCGGTCAGTGCCACCAATCCCGCCCGATTCGAGCGCGAATACTCGCCCACCACCGGACGTGTCGCGCTGAACGGGGCCATCACGCCGCAGGCGAGCGTCTACGCGCAGTACAGCACCGCGGCCGATCCGCCGGCAGGCATCCTCAGCACCGCGAACTTCGCGACGCTACGCGACTTCGACCTCACCACGGGCCGCCAGGTCGAGATCGGTGCGAAGTTCCAATCGCGCGATGCGCGGAACTTCGCGACGCTGGCGGCATACCGCATCGTGCGTCGCAACCTCGCCATCACCGATCCTTCCAATCCGGGGCAGACGCTGCCGGTCGGCCAGCAGTCGTCCCGCGGCGTGGAAGCGACCTTTGGCTGGCGACCGATGGAAGCGCTGAAGGTCGAGGGCAACCTGGCCTGGGTGGATGCCACGCTGAATGATTTCTACGAGAACGTTGGCGGCGTACCGGTATCGCGCGCCGGCAATCGCCCCACCAACACGCCCTCGCGCGTGGGCAACGTATGGCTGGACTACCGCTTCACTCCACGCTGGTCTGCCGGCGTGGACGCGCGCGGCGTGTCGTCGCGCTACGCCAATTCCGCCAACACGCTGTCGACCGCAGGCTACGCGACATGGGGTACGCACCTGGGCTTCCGCTGGAACGACAGTACGCAACTGACCGTGCGCGGCCGCAACCTCGGCGACCGCACCCATGTGGTGTATGCGCTGGGCAGCACGATGGCCTACCTCGGCGATCCGCGCAGCTGGGAAGTAGTGCTGCGGAAAACGTTCTGAGGGCCATGCACGGCGACGACACGGAGTTGGGTAAGGTAGCGACCGGACACTCGGAGGACTTCTGCCATGCGCGGTCTCGATTTCAGTTCATGGCAGGGCCTGTTGACCACGCTGGCGGGCCTGGCGTTGATCACGCTGATCGGCGTCGGCATCCGCCTGCTGGTCATGCAGACGGTGCAGGAGCGGCGCGCGCGCGAGAACCGCCAGATCAATGAACGCTTGCGCACGCTGATCGCGGCCTACAAGACGCTGGGTGGCTCGTTCACCGGTGACCTGGAAGTCGATCCCACCCACCTGCGCGAGCTGCGCCAACGCCTGCGCGACGAGGGCGGTGAGGACGACACCGGGAGCGATCGTGGCCGTCGCATCCGCGATGCGGTCGAAGCGGCCTTGTCGGACATCATCCTGCTGGGCACCGACGAGCAGGTACGGCTGGCGGCGCAGGCCGCCACCGATCTCGCTGCGGGGAAACCCATCCACACGCATGCGCTGGTGGTCTCGCTGCGCGACTTCATCCGCAGCGTGCTCGACCTCGAGCCCGTTCCCACCGGCCTCGCCATTCCCCGGCAGGGGCCGGCGCGACCCGTGGCCAGCAAGGGCAAGGGTGAGGGCGGCAAAGGCGAGGATCGCCAGGGCAGCGGGGCGCGTGCCGGTGGCGGTGCGGGCGGCATGGGTGCCGGGATGGGTGCCGGGGCCGGCATGGGACTAGGCGCAGGCCTGGCAGCCGATACGGACCGTGATCCGCCCGGCTGACGGTTACTCGTCGATCCAGCGGCGCTCGGGGCCCGGTCGCTTGGCCAGCTTGCGCTGCAGTGAGCGGCGGTGCATGCCCAGCAGGCGCGCGGCGGCGGAGATGTTGCCTTCGGTTTCGGCGAGCGCCTGCTGGATGTGCTCCCACTCCAGCCGGCTGAGCGGCGTCATCGTGTCTTCGGCCGCATCCGCATCGTCCAGCGATGTGGTGGGCGCTTCCAGTCCCAGCGCACGCAGGATGGTCGGCACCGTGGCCGGCTTGGGCAGGTAGTCGTCGGCACCGCGCTTGATCGATTCCACGGCGGTGGCCACGCTGGCGTAGCCGGTGACCAGCAGGATCTGCATGTCGGCGCGGATGCCGCGCAGCGGTTCGATCAGGGCCAGGCCGGAATCGCTGCCGAGCTTGAGGTCGACCAGGGCGAAATCCGGCTGGAATTCGCGCGCCCGCGCCAGCGCGCTCGGCGCATCCAGCGCGATCTGGGTCTCGATGCCCTTGCGCGCCAGGCTGCGCTGCAGCGTGCGGGCATAGAGTTCGTCGTCGTCGACCAGCAGGCCTTTCATCCGGAACCTCGCGTCAGGGTATTTCGTCGTGGCCTGCGACCGGCAGGCGGAATTGCACCTGCACGCCCTTGGGCGGCACGGCGCGCATGGTCATGCGCCCGCCCAGCCGCTCGATCGTGGCATGCGACAGGGCCAGGCCCACGCCCATGCCCTCGGGCTTGCTGGTGCGGAAGAGTTGCTCGGACTGGAACGGCAGCGCTTCATGGAAGCCATTGCCGTAATCGCGCACGGTGCCGACCAGCTCGTCGCCTTCGCAGCGCAGGTCCAGGTCCACGCGTTGCGAGCCGGCCTGGCGGCTGGCATCGGCGGCATTGTTCAACAGCGCCTGCAGCAGGTGGCCGGTGGAGGCATCGGTGGCCAGCCACGGCGGCAGGGCGCCGGTACGCTGCAACTCCACCGTCGGGCGGATCAGCTGCCAGCGCTCGACCACGCCGTCCAGGTCCACGCGCTGGTGCACGCCCATGTCGGCCGAGGCGGCGAGCGCACGCACGCGGTCGCGGCACACGTCGATCAGCTGGCGCATGGTGCCGGCGTCCTCGCGGATGTCGGGTTCGCTCGCGTGTTCGCGGATGTCTTCGGTCAGCAGCGTCATCGTCGCCAGCGGCGTGTTGAGCTCGTGCGCGACGGCGGCGGCGTGCGTGGCGAGCGCGACGATGCCCTCGTTGCGCGCGAAGCGTTCGCGCAGGCGCGCGAGTTCCTGTTCGCGCAGGCGCAGGGCGGCGACCAGGCGCGTGGAGAAGTACAGCACCACGCCGGCGGAGAGCACGAAATTCACCGCCATGCCCCAGAGGTGCACGTTGAAGTTGTTGCCGTGCAGGTGCGGCAGCGGCCGGCCGAAGACCGCGGTCAGGATGTAGCCCAGCAGGCAGGCCACGCCGGTGGCCAGCACCCAGCGCAGCGGCAGGGCCAGGGCGGAGACCGCGATCAGCAGCAGGAACATCGAGCTGAACGGATTGCCGATGCCGCCGCTCCAGGCCACCAGCCAGGACAGCACGGCGACGTCGACCAGCATGTGGGCGAACGCCTCGGCCGGCATTTCTTCGCCGGGCCGGCGGCTGCGCCAGGTGGCATAGACGTTGAACAGCGCCAGGGCTGCGATGCCGCCCCACAGCGGCCAGCGCGGCAGGGTGATGCCCAACGGCCCCAATGCCACGAGCACCGTGACCGCCTGGCCCACGATCGCCACCCAGCGCAGGTTGCACAGGGTGCGCAGGAACGACGGCGTGGTGATCAGCAGGGTATTCGGCATCGGTACATGCTAGAGCAAGCGCGCGCACGTGGCCTGCGGCACGACGTCGCAGGCCGGTGGGGTGCCCACGCTACAATGGCGGCATGCACGACGCCGTCACCCGCCCCACGCCCCCCAGCGACGCCGCCCCCTGGCCGCGCCGCATCACCCAGGCCGTCCAGATCGGCAACGCCGTCGTCGGCGGCGGCCGCCCGGTGGTGGTGCAGTCGATGACCAATACCGACACGGCCGACATTGCCGGCAGCGTGAAGCAGGTCGCCGAACTCTGGCGGGCCGGTTCGGAAATGGTCCGGCTGACCGTCAACAATCCCGAGTCCGCCGCGGCCATCCCGCGAATCCGCGAAAAGCTCGACATGATGGGCATCTCGGTGCCGCTGATCGGCGACTTCCACTACAACGGCCACCAGCTGCTGGCTGGCGAGCCGGCCTGTGCGGAAGCGCTGGCCAAGTACCGCATCAACCCGGGCAATGTCGGCTTCGGCAAGAAGAAGGACACCCAGTTCGCCCAGCTGGTCGAGTTCGCGATCCGCTACGGCAAGCCGGTGCGCATCGGTGCCAACTGGGGCTCGCTGGACCAGGCGCTCGCGGCGCAGCTGATGGACGAGAACCACACGCGCGACATCCCGTGGGATGCCGGCCGCGTGCTGCGCGAGGCGCTGATCCGCTCGGCGGTGGATTCGGCCGAACGCGCCGTCGAGATCGGCCTGCCGCGTGATCGCATCGTGTTGTCGGCCAAGGTCAGCGGCGTGCAGGAACTGATCGCGGTCTACCGCGACATGGCCAGCCGAACCGATTTCGCGCTGCACCTTGGCCTGACCGAGGCCGGCATCGGCAGCAAGGGCATTGTCGCGTCCGCTGCCGCGTTGTCGGTGCTGCTGCAGGAAGGCATCGGCGACACCATCCGCATCTCGCTGACACCCGAACCCGGCCAGTCGCGCACGCAGGAGGTCATCGTCGCGCAGGAACTGCTGCAGACCACCGGCCTGCGCGCGTTCACGCCGATGGTCACCGCATGCCCGGGCTGCGGACGCACCACTTCCGAGTTCTTCCAGGAACTGGCCAAGGTCGTGCAGGAACACGTGCGCGGCAAGATGCCGGAGTGGAAGGTCACGCATCCGGGCGCCGAGAACATGACGCTCGCGGTGATGGGCTGCGTGGTGAACGGGCCAGGCGAATCGCGCCACGCCAACATCGGCATTTCGTTGCCGGGCACGGGCGAGGCGCCGGCGGCGCCGGTGTTCGTCGACGGCGAGAAGAAGGTCACGCTGCGTGGCGAGAACATCGCCCACGAGTTCGTCGCGCTGATCGACGATTACGTCGAGGCCAAGTACGCGCGTGCGGCCGGCTGACACGCTGGCGAACGGCCGGCGCTTCATCGCCGGGCTGTTCCGCGAACATGGCGGGCGCTTCGTCCTGCTGTTCCTCTGCCTGCTGGCACCGTTGTGGCTGTTCGTTGAGCTGGCCGACGAAGTGCACGAACTGGAAGACTTCTACTTCGACGATGCGCTGCTCTTGCAGGCACATGCGCTTTCCGGCCCCATCCTGGACCGGTTCTTCGTGGTGCTGTCGGCGCTCGGCTACCAGTGGGGCGTGGTCCCGGCCGACATCGCGCTGACGCTGGGCCTGCTGGTCGCACGCCGCTGGCGCGAAGCGACTTTCGCCGGCGTATCGCTGGGAGGGTCCGCGCTGTTGAACATGGCGACCAAACAGTTCTTCCAGCGCGATAGGCCGGCGCTGTGGGAATCCATCGCGCCCGAGCACACCTTCAGTTTCCCCAGCGGTCACGCGATGGGCTCGGCGACGCTGGCGATGGTGGTCCTGCTGCTGTGCTGGCATACCCGCTTCCGTTGGCCGGTCGTCGTGCTTGCCGCGCTGTTCGCGCTGGCCGTCGGCGTCTCGCGCATCTATTTGGGCGTGCATTACCCGTCCGACATCCTCGGCGGCTGGGCCGCCGGCGTCGCCTGGGTCTCGGGCGTCTACCTGGTGCTGTACCGCATCCGCGAACGGCCATGGCAGGTTCGAGGCTAGGGTTTTTGTGGGAGCGACGTAAGTCGCGATAGATCACCTGCAGCGCTTCATCGCGACTTACGTCGCTCCCACATCCCTCTTCATGGATCTACGGCGCGTAAGCCCGTTCGCGCTCCTCCTGCAGTCGCTGCCGCAGGTACTGGTCGCGGGTGAGTCCGGCGGGAATCGACGTCATCGCCATCACCTCGGCGACGACCTGCGCCTCGCGCGTCTTGTAGGCCTGGAAGCGGGGATCGCTTGCCTGCTGCGCGGCGAACGCGGCCATGCGCTGGTCGGCATGCGTGCGGTAGCGATCGGCGATGGCCGCCACTTCTTCTGCCTGTTGCGCGGGGTCGTCGATCGTCGCTCTCACCAAGGCAGTCCGCAGCAGCACCGCTTCGCCGGCGGACAAGCCGTCGGCGGCTTCGTACGCATCGATCTGGCGTGTCAGCGCATCGGCGCGCTCGCTGCGCTCCACGGCACGCATGGAGGCGGCATGTGCGAAGAAGTCCTTCGCGTCCGCTTCGAAGTGTCGCCGGTCGCGGTACGCCTGGGCCTCCGGCGTCGCCTGCAACGACCCCAGTGCCGGCGAGGGCGTGGCGAGCGCAGCCGAGGACAGGTGGGCATTCGCCGACACGCCTGCATCTTCGCGCTTCCACCAGAACACGGCGGCGGCGAAGACCAGACAAGGCACCAGCAGCGTCAGCACCTTCTTCATGCGCGGTTTCCTGGCGACGGGGACCGTCGCGGCTGGACGGTCCCGGGTGTGGAAATCAACCCAGCAGTTGGTCGATCAGCCAGTAGAGCGGGTTGAACGGCTTGGCCTTGTCGGCCTTGTCGTCCTGCTCACTGGCGTCGATCACCTTGCCCTGGCCATCGAGCACGCTGTCGATGAAGTGCTTCAGCTCCAGGTTTTGCGCCTGCACGTCGGCGTTCTTGAAGTCGACGATGGTGGTGCAGTGGCTCTCGTTGAGCGCGCGGTACTGCGGGAAGTAGCCGCCGAAGTTGTTCAGCGTGTTAAGGCGGTCGCGCAGGCGTGCCGTATCGGTGTTCCAGCGTGCGTGGATGCGCGCTTCCTTGGTCGCCTGGTCCGGTGCGTTGGCGATGTCGGGATAGAAGCGCTCGTACGAGTAAGAGGAGTAGTTGAGGTCCTTCCAGAAATGCGTATGGCCGAGGCGGTCGTTCGTGTACTTGCTGGAGAGCGCTGGGTAGAGGCTGCCGAGTTCGTTGAGGTCGAACTGCGACAGGCCGCTCGCGAGATAGGGCAGCGGGCCATTCGGCTGGTCCAGGCCCCAGGCGCTGCGGATCAGCGCCATCAGCGGTTGCGATGGGTAGTCTACCGGATTGCCGTTCTTCAGGGTCGGGAAGATCGGACCGGAATCGTCGATCAGGAAGCTGCGCGTGGGCGCGAGGTCGCGACGCAGCGGGTGATAGCTGGTCAGGCTGCCTGCGCCGCCAGCGCTGCAGCCGGTGGACAACATCTGCGTCGGCCGCGGCAGGTTGTCCTTCAGCCAACTCACCACCGCGCGCACGTTGCGCGCGCCGTTGTGGTGCCACACCAGCGGCGCGGCCTGGCCGCTGGGGTCGGCGTACACCGCCACGCGGTCGCCGCTGTAGATGTCGCCGGTGCAGTAGGGCACGTAGACCATGTTCCAACCCTGCGTCTTCACCGCATCGAACGGGCTGACCCGGGTGACGAACGGGCTGACCAGGCTGGCGCCCGGATTCAGCAGGCTCATGTAGTCGTCGGGGATGCCGTTGGGATTGCGCGCGCCGCGGATGCCGCTCTGACCCGTGCAACTGGCGTAGTCCCAGCATGCGCCGCCGCCTTCCATGTAGATGATGGTATTGCGCGTATCGGCCACGCGGTTGACGAAGAACTTGAACGGCGAGCCGTCGCCGCATACCGCGCCGGTCGAGGGTGCCAGCTGGATGGTCTGCCACGCGTCGTAGCGGCCGGGCTGGAAGCCGTCGTTGAAGCCGGACGGATTCGACAACAGCGGATAGTTGCCGGTGCGCTGCGCGGCGGTGACCTTGTTGTCGGCCTTGGGCGGCGACACCAGGTTCACCAGGGTTTGCCAGAAGCTGTAATCGCCTTCTTCGGCCTTCAAGGGCGCCGCGATCATCAGGGTGAGGCCGGCGGTGGCCAGGACGAGGGGCAGGCGGGCGGGTCGTACGGGTGCAACCATGATCGGATCCTCCGGCGAGAGTCTGTGGACGTTCAACGGGATGGACTGCCTTGGGGTGCGGCACGCGTGGGGGCGGCGACCGTACAGCGGCGGATGGTCGGCCCGTACGCCGGCGGAGGGATTAAGCCGGCGTGAGGGGCGCGGGTTTGGCTGCACACGCCCCCTGCATTGGCCGGAATACCCCCCTTCCGGCGCGTTCGGCGGCACCTCGACGCGGCCCCGGATCATGCAGCGCAGCAGGGCCGGCGCGCGGGCGGGTGGTACAGGCGTGCGCGATCCTGCCTGGCAACGGATCGTTGCAGGGCCACGCCTTGCCGATGACGCGGACGAGATCGAACATGCCGACCCACGGCGCGGAAAGCGGCGTGGACTCCCGGGGATCGCAATGCAGGAACTGATCGACCGCTACGGCGTGCTGCTGGTGTTCGCCAACGTGCTGGCGTTGTCGCTCGGCCTGCCCGTGCCTGCGATGCCCACGCTGATCCTGGTCGGTGCCGGCCTGGCGCTGCACGCTGATCCTCTGTGGCTGCCGCTGGCCGGCGTGCTCGGGGTGTCCGTGCTGGCCTCGCTGATCGGCGACAGCGTGTGGTTCTACGCCGGTCGCCGCTACGGCAACCGCACCCTGCAGTCGCTGTGCCGGTTGTCGCTGTCGCGCGACACCTGCATGAAGCGCACCGAGCGCTTCTACGGGCGCTTCGGCATCCGCATCCTGTCGGTGGCGAAGTTCATTCCCGGACTGTCGATGGTCTCCGTGCCACTGGCCGGCGCGATGCAGGCGGGCCTGCCCCGTTTCCTGCGCTACGACGGCCTCGGCGCCGCATTGTGGGCTGCGCTGGGGTTGGGGCTGGGCGTGTTGTTCGCCGACCAGGTGGAGCGCGTCATCGATGCGCTGTCGCAACTGGGCACGGGAGCCGTCGTCCTGATCATCGCCGCGCTGGTCGCTTACGTCGGCTGGCGGTGGTGGCGTCGGCGCACCTTGCTGAAATCGCTGGAGTCCGCCCGCATCGATCCGCCGGCGCTCGACGCGCTGGTGCGCGCCGGCAAGTCGCCCGTGGTGTTCGACATCCGCGCGCCCGGCTTCCGCGATGTGGATCCCTACGTCATTCCCGGCGCGATCTTCGCCGACGAGCGCCAGCTCGACGGCATCCTCGCCACCTATCCGCGCGAGGGGAAGATCGTCATCTACTGCGCCTGCCCGGACGAAGTGTCGGCCGCCTGGATGGCGGGGCGCCTGCGTGCGGCGGGTTTCCGCGACGTGCTGCCGCTGCGCGGTGGCATCGACGCGTGGCGGGCAGCGGGTTACGGCGTGGAGCGGCTGGGCGGCTGAGCCGGCGCCGGTCAGGGTTCGACGCAGACCCGGTTGCGGCCTTCGCTCTTGGCGCGGTACAGCGCGGCATCGGCTGCCGCCATCATCCGGCTGCAGGTATCGCGCTCGGGTGTAAGCGAAGCGATGCCGATGCTCACGGTGATGCGCTGCGCTTCGCCGCCAGGCCGGAACACCACCGCTTCCACCGCTTCGCGCAGGCGCTCGGCGAAGCCGTAGGCGGCGTCGGGTCCGCATTCCGGCAGCAGTACCGCGAACTCCTCGCCGCCGATGCGCGCGGCGGCATCGTCGTTGCGCACGTGCCGGCGCACCAGCCCCGCGATCTGCTTCAGCACATGGTCGCCGGAAATATGACCGTAGCGGTCGTTGATCGGCTTGAACAGGTCCACGTCGATGATGCACATCGTCAACGCACGGTGGTGGCGCATCGCGCGCGCGATCTCTCTCTCCACCGTCTCGATGAAATGCCGGCGGTTGTACATCTCCGTCAGCGCATCGTGGGTGGCCAGCTGGTAGATCTCTTCGTGGTAGTGCGCTTCCACGCTGCTGTGGCTGATGAACTTGAGGATGCTTTCGCCCAGCGTCAGGTGGTCGCCATCGGCCAGCGCGGCTTCCTGTACGGGCGCATCGTTCAGGCGCGTGGTGTTGGTGGCGCCGAGGTCGCGGACGCGGTAGGTCTCGCCATCGCGCCAGATTTCGCAGTGAAGGCGCGACACGCTGTTGTGCGGAATATGCAGGTCGGCTTCCTGCGAACGGCCCACGACCACGCGCTGGTCGCCGATGTCCGCCCGCCTGCCCAGGCCTTCGCCCTGGATCACCACCACGCAGGCGGAGCGGGGCGACAGCGGGCGCGGGCCGTCGCTGAGGACGGTCCGGAGCGTGGTATGCGGGTCGTGGGGGTCCCGGGACATGCGAGCGCGGAAGGCGGATGCGTCCGGAAGTGTACCGGATCGGTCGGTCAACTCACGCTTCCGCTACCATGGTCCTTACCACGGGGGAAAGTGGCATGACATCGCAACCGTACGACGACCTCGCGCCCACCGAGCAGCTGGCCACGCGCCTGCAGGACGCACCGACCGCGCCCGACGGCACGCTGGCGCCCGGCGCCCGGCTGGGCCACTACCGCATCGAGGGCCTGCTCGGCCGTGGCGGCATGGGCGAGGTCTATCGCGCTGCGCAGCTCGAGCCGGTCCGTCGCGAGGTGGCGTTGAAGCTGCTGCGCGCGCAGAAGCTCCAGGCGCGCCACCTGGCCCATTTCGAAGTCGAGCGGCAGGTGCTGGCGCAGATGCGCCACCCCGCCATTGCGCAGATCTACGATGCCGGCGCCACGGAAGAGGGCTTTCCGTTCTTCGCGATGGAGCTGATCGAGGGCAGCCCGATCACGCGCTATTGCCGCGAACAACGGCTGTCGCTGGACGAGCGCGTCGCGTTGTTGATCCGCGTCTGCGAAGGCGTACAGCATGCCCATCACAAGGGCGTGGTCCACCGCGACCTGAAGCCGGGCAATCTGCTGGTTGATACGCTCGACGGTCGGCCGGTGCCGAAGATCATCGACTTCGGCATCGCGATGGCGGCTTCGCTGGCAGGCGAAGCGGCGCTGGAGCGCGCCGGCACGCCCGAGTACATGAGCCCGGAACAGGCGCATGGCGATGCGCACCAGGTGGACACGCGCAGCGACGTCTATTCGCTGGGCGTGGTGCTTTACGAACTGATCACCGGCGTGCGCCCGGATGCGGTCGGCGAGACCTGGGCGGCGGATACGCCCACCGCCGTGGCGCCTTCGTCGCGACTGGCGGCATTGCCGGCGGAGCAGGCACGCCAGTTCGCCGACGAACGCCGTCTGTCGCCGGCCGGCATGCGCGATCGCCTGCGCGGCGATCTCGATTGGATCGTGCTCAAGGCGATGCAGCACGATCGCGAAGCCCGCTACGGATCGGTGGCCGCGCTGGCGGACGACCTGCAGCGCTATCTCGATGGCCGCGTGGTGCATGCCGTACCGCCGAGCCGGGCGTACGCGGCGCGCAAGTTCCTGCGCCGCCATCGCACCGCGGCGGCGGCCGCCGCGGTGGTGCTGCTCGCGCTGTTGGGTGGCCTGGGGCTTTCGCTGTATGGCCTGCAGCAGGCGCGCGCGCAGCGTGCGGTGGCGGAATCACGCAGCGCGGAACTGGAGAAGGTGGCGGCCTTCCAGCAGTCGATGCTGGAAGGCATCGACATCGAGACGATGGGCGTGGGCTTGTCCGAAGGGCTGGTCCGCCAGGTGGCGAGCGTGGATCCGGACGCCTCGTCCGCGTTCGGTGCGACGCTGGCCAAGGCGAGTACCGGCGACCTGGCGCGCGACCTGGTCGACCGCCAGTTGCTCGCCAATGCCGAGGCGGCCATCGCCCGTGATTTCGCCGACCAGCCCGACGTGGCCGCCAGCCTGCGTGAGTCCGTCGCACGCGTGTATGCCGCCATCGGACGTTACGACAAGGCGGCCGAGCATTTCGGTCAGGTCGCCGAACACCGCGCGGTTGCGTTGGGCGAGGGTGCGCCGGAAACGCTGCGCGCGCGCAACGAACAGGTGCAGGCGCTGCTGGAGGGGGCGCACATCGACCAGGCCGACACCGTGCTGCAGAAGGCGCTGCCTCGCGCGTTCGCCCTGCCGGTGAACGATCGCGTGCGGGTCAAGCTGGAACTGGCGCAGGCGCAGGTCATCTCTGCACGCGGCGATCGCCCGCGCGCCAAGGGCGTCGTGCAGGCCGTGCAGGAGCGCCTGCTCGCCAGCGTCGGCGAGCGCGATCCCGCCACGCTGGAGGCCACCAACAACCTCGCCGCCGTGCAGCGCAACCTGGGCGAACTGCCCGAGGCGCGCGCCAACATGGAGAAAGTGGTGGCGCTGCGGACCGCGACCCTGGGGCCGGACGACGACGAAACCCTGTCTGCGATGGGCAACCTGGCCGTCCTGCGCATCATGAATCGCGAGAAGGAAGCGGCGATCGCGATGCAGCGCGACCTCACGACGCGCTACACCACCAAGCTGGGTAGCGAGCATCCCATCACCCTGCAGGCGCGCAGCACGCTGGCCACGATGATGATCGATGGCGGCGACGAGACGTCGGTGAAGGCCTCGGTTCCGGCGTTGCAGGAAGTGCTTGCCGCACGCGAGCGCGTGCTCGGTCGCGATCATCCGCAGACGGTGCGCACCCGCCTGAACCTGGCGACGGCGTATGCGCGGCTCGACGACTTCGCCGCTGCACTTCCGTTGGAAGAGCAGGTCATCACCGCGCGCAGCCGCACCCAAGGCGCCGCGCATCCGGACACGCTGTCGATCCTGGTCAACCATGCCGGCACGCTGCTCAACGCCGGCCAGCCGGAAGCGGCGCTGCGCCTGTTGGGCGACGTGCAGCCGCTGGCGCTGAAGACGCTGGGAGAGAAACACCCGCAGGCACAGATCACGATGGTCATCCGCGCCGAAGCGTTGCGCGTGCTGGGCCGTATTCCGGAAGCGGTGCCGGAGTACCGGCGGTTGTTCGAGTTGCGCCGTCGCGTGCTGGGAGAAACCGACCTGGAAACGCGCGTCGCGGCCTGGAACCTGATCGATACCTACGGCGAACTGGGACGCAAGGTGGAGGCCGAGCCGCTGTACCGCCAATATGTCGCGCCGCTGCTGGCGGCGGACCCGAAGACCTTGAGCGATGACGATGCCGATTTCGTGCGGCTCTATCGCGAAGGCAAACGGCCGGGCAAGCAACCTCTCAAGCGAGGCTGACGGGACGAAGCATCACTCCCCCGGCTTGGCCGCGGCGCTCGGCGCCTCGGAGGCGGCGCGGCGTGCCAACACCGCTTCGCGATGGGCGATGTAGGCGTTGGCGCCGAAGATGATGCCGGCGCCGACCAGGGTCCAGGAGTCGAGCGATTCGTCGAACAGCAGCCAGCCGAACAGCGCGACCACCGGCAGTTGCATGAAGCTGATCGGCGTCAGCGCCGACACTTCGCCCAGCTTCAATGCGCGCGTCCACAACATGTGGCCGCCGGTGCCCAGCACGCCGGCGGCGATCACCCACACCCAGGTGATGCCCTGCGGCCATTCCCACACCGCCAGCGCAGGCAGCAGCGACATCGGCACCCACAACAGCGTGGTGTAGATGACGATGCGGTCGGCCGGCTCGGTATTCGAGAGTTGCTTGATCTGGATGGCGACCAATGCGCTCATCACGGCCGCGAGCACGGCGATCAGCGCATCCACGGTGAACTCCGTGGTGCCTGGCCGCACGATCACCAGCACGCCGATGAAGCCCAGCCCCACCGCCGTCCACCGGCGCGCGCGCACCTGTTCGTTGAGCATCGCCGCCGCGGCCAGCGTGACGAACAGCGGCGTGGAATACGACAGCGATACCGCCTGCGCCAGCGGCAGGTGGCCGATCGCCCAGAACCCCGCGAGCATAGAGCAGATGCCGATCAGGCAGCGGAACAGGTAGCGCGGGAACTGGGTGGTCTTCAGGAAACCCGGGCCATGCCGCAGGATCAGCGGCGCGGCGGCGAGCAGGCCGAAGAAATTGCGGAAGAACGCGATCTCGAACGTATGCAGCGTCGCCGAGGCAAGCCGGATCGCCACCACCATCAGCGCGAACAGCACCGTGCTGCCCAGCATCAGCACGGCGGCGCGGAAGTGGGCGGGAACGGTGGGCATGGGCGGTGCGGCGGCCTACCAGCGCGCGCCGATGATCTTCGGCTCGGGTTCGATGGCGACGCCAAAGCGCGCGTGCACCGATTCGGCGATGCGTCGCGCCAGTGCGAGCAGTTGCGCGCCCGTGGCCTGGCCATGGTTCACCAGCACCAGCGCGTGCGCGGCGGATACGCCGGCATCGCCGTCGCGATGGCCCTTCCAGCCGCAGGCCTCGATCATCCAGGCCGCCGACACCTTGCGGTTGTGCGCGGCGTCGCCGCGGAACACGGGCAGGGTGGGGTAGTCGACCAGCAGCGCGTCGGCCTGCGCCTGGGAAATGATGGGGTTCTTGAAGAAGCTGCCGGCATTGCCGACGACGGCCGGGTCCGGCAGCTTGCGGCGACGGATGTTCACGACGGCCGCGCCCACGTCGCGCGCCGTGGGTGCGCTGATGCCCATCGCGCCCAGTTCCTCGCGAATGCCGGCGTAGTCCAGGCGCAGGTGGGGCGTGCGCGGCAGCACGAACTCCACCGCCGTCACCAGGTAACGGTCCGCCTCGTGCTTGAACACGCTGTCGCGGTAGCCGAAGGCGCACGACGCGCGGTCCAGCCTCACCATCACGCCGTTGTGGCGGTCGAGCGCTTCGACCACGTCGATGAATTCACCGACCTCGGTGCCGTAGGCGCCGATGTTCTGGATCGGCGATGCGCCCACGGTGCCGGGGATCAACGCCAGGTTCTCCAGGCCGCACAGGCCCTGCTCGAGCGTCCACATCACGAAGGGATGCCAGGCGACGCCGGCATCGGCGCGCACGCGTGCCTGCGCACCATCGTCCGACAGCACGCGCAGGCCGCGCGTGGCCATCGCGATGACCGCGCCCGGCGCATCGCCGGCGAACAGCAGGTTGCTGCCGCCGCCGATCACCAGGCTTTCGGCCTCGGTGACCTGCGGCAGCGCGAGTACCTCGGGAAGCGCCGCGGTGTCGTCGATCTCGATCAGCCACGGTGCCGTCGCCGGTACCCCGAAGGTGGTGCGGTCGCGTAGTGGCGCGTGCGCGGTGAGGCGGTACCCCTGGGTCATTCGGGGGCTACCGGACCACGGCTGGGGGCTTCGCGGCGGCGGCGGATCGCTTCGACGCATTCGCGCACGAGTTCCGGTCCGCGATAGACGAGACCGGTGTAGCACTGCACCAGCGAGGCGCCGGCGGACATCTTCGCCACCGCGTCGGCGCCGGACAGGATGCCGCCCACGCCGATCAACGGAATGGTGTCGGGCAGGCGCGTACGCATGCGCCGCAGCACCAGCGTGGCCTGGCCCATCAGCGGTGCACCGGACAAGCCGCCGGTCTCCCGCGCCAGCGGATGGTCCTGCACGCTGAGGCGGGACACGGTGGTGTTGGTGGCGATGACGCCATCGACTTGCATGTCGCCGAGCACGCGGGCGACGGCGTCGATGTCGCTGTCCGAAAGGTCCGGCGCGATCTTCACGAGCATCGGCACGCGCTTGCCGTGCTGGGCGGCGAGATCTTCCTGGGCGTCGCGCAACGTGCCGATCAACTGGCGCAACGCCTGCTCTTCCTGCAGTTCGCGCAGCCCGGCGGTGTTGGGCGAAGAGATGTTGACGGTAATGTAGTCGGCCAGCCGGTAGACGCGCTCGAGGCAATACAGGTAATCGGACGCGGCACGCTCGTTGGAGGTGTCCTTGTTCTTGCCGATGTTGATGCCGAGCAGGCCGCGGTCGCGGCGCGCGGCTTCGACATTGCGCACCAGCGCGTCGACGCCATCGTTGTTGAAGCCGAGCCGGTTGATGACGGCCTTGTGCTGCGGCAGGCGGAACATGCGCGGCTTCGGGTTGCCGGGTTGCGGCTTGGGCGTGACCGTGCCGATTTCGACGAAGCCGAAGCCCAACCCGAACAGCGCGTCGATGTGCGCGCCGTTCTTGTCCATGCCGGCGGCCAGGCCGACCGGATTGGGGAAGGTCAGGCCCATGACCTTGGTGGGCATGGGCGTGATCGGCCGCGCCACCAGCGGCGTGGTGCCGGTGCGGTAGGCGAGGTCGAGGGCCTTCAGGCCCAGGCCATGGGCGGTTTCGGCATCCAGGCCGAACAGGAAAGGTCGGGCGAGGGGATACATGAAGGCGGGCGGGCTCAGTTCAGCGTCGCCAGCCAGGCCAGGCCGCCCAGGAACATGAAGAGCACGATGATGCCCACGATCCACACCAGCGCCGACAGCCAGCCCAGGATGAGGCCACCGATGGCGAGCCCGTCGCCGTCCAGCGTGCCGCCGCTGCGCCGGATCTCGCCGCGGGCCATATGCCCGGTGACGATGGCGACGAGCGTGCCGATGAAGGGCAGCAGCGTCCATCCGAGGATGCCGGACACGAGACTGGCGATGGCGAGGCTGCTGGTGGTGCGGGCTTGGTTCATCAGGAGCTCCGTGCAGGGGTCAGGGAGGTGCGCTGGCGCTGGATCGGGCTGGCGCAAACACGCGCGCCACCCCGGAGGGTGGCGCGATTATCCCAGAACGTGAGCCCTCGCGGGGGCGGCCGGCACGCTTGCGCGCCGGCCGCGAAGTGCTCAGAGGTCGAACTTGATGCCCTGTGCCAGCGGCAGCGAGTCGGAGTAGTTGATCGTGTTGGTCTGGCGGCGCATGTAGACCTTCCATGCATCCGAGCCGGACTCGCGGCCGCCACCGGTCTCCTTCTCTCCACCGAACGCACCACCGATCTCGGCGCCGCTGGTGCCGATGTTGACGTTGGCGATGCCGCAGTCGCTGCCAGCCGCCGACAGGAACTGCTCGGCCGCCTTGAGGTTCTGGGTGAAGATCGACGACGACAGGCCCTGCGGCACGGCGTTCTGCATGTCGATGGCCTCGTCCAGCGTCTTGTACTTCATGACGTACAGGATCGGCGCGAAGGTCTCGTGCTGGACGACCTCATCGGAATTCTTCAGGCCGGTGACGATCGCCGGCAGCACGAAGTTGCCCGGGCGGTCGATCGCGGTGCCGCCGGTTTCGACGGTGCCGCCGCTGGCCTTGGCCTTGGCGATGGAATCCAGGAACTGCTGCACCGCGCCCTGGCTGTTGAGCGGGCCCATCAGATTGGCCGGGTCGGTCGGATCACCGATCTTGCCTTCCACCTGCTTGTACGCCTTGATCAGCGTGGCGAGCACGTTGTCGTAGATGGATTCGTGCACGATCAGGCGGCGCGTGGTGGTGCAGCGCTGGCCGGCGGTGCCGACGGCGCCGAACACGATGCCCGG
>JACZCZ010014666.1_pt1 | contig 27858 bp, 26 predicted proteins | sample 8641811 | NCBI WGS metagenome assembly JACZCZ01 (sample SAMN15324610, study PRJNA640507) | soil metagenome | isolation source: intercropping peanut in the first line | place: China: Luxin town, Laibin City, Guangxi Province | collected 2019-07-25 | depth 10cm m | reverse complement strand
TCGAAGCCGAACTCGTTGTTGGTGCCGTAGGTGATGTCGGCGGCATAGGCGGCGCGCTTCTCTTCGGAAGTCTGGCCGCTCTTGATCACGCCGACCGTGAGACCGAGAAACTGGTAGACGGGCGACATCCAGTCGGCGTCGCGCTGCGCGAGGTACTCGTTCACCGTCACGACGTGGACGCCCTTCGCGGGGAGCGCATTGAGATACGCAGGCAGCGTCGCGACGAGCGTCTTGCCTTCGCCGGTGCGCATTTCGGCGATCTTGCCGTCGTTGAGCGCCATGCCGCCGATCAGCTGCACGTCGAAGTGCCGCATTCCCAGCGTGCGGCGGGCCGCTTCACGGACGGTCGCGAATGCTTCGGGCAGCAGCGACTGCAGGGTCTGGCCTTCTTCGAGACGCTTGCGGAATTCCGCAGTCTTGGCCTTCAGCGCTTCATCGCTCAGTGCCTGGATTGTCGGCTCCAGGGCATTGGCACGATTCACGGCTTTGGAATATCCGCCGACGAGCCGCTGATTGCGACTGCCGAACAATTGGCTGAGCCAGTTCGCCACTTGAGAGAACTCCGACAGGGGGCTGAAAAGAAAGGACGCGATTGTACACGCCGAGTGCAGGACACTAGGCCCCAGGCTCTAGGCGCGGGGTCGGAAAACAAGGTCATCGGGAGACTTTCGGCTGAGATTCCCGCGCAGATCGTCGTTCGAATGCAGGAAAGACAGTGCGGAACCGGCGCGCGGGACGTGCCGCGAAATTCTTAATCTTCCGTAACTTACAGAGGGTCTGATGCCGGGGGACGGATGTCTAGGGTGGAGTCCCCGAAGGCTGCTCCGTCACTGCCTGACGAAGCTCATCGGGTCGACTGCCCGGCCGTTCCTGAGCACTTCGAAGTGCAGGTGGGGGCCGGTGGAGCGACCGGTCGATCCGATCAGGGCGATGGCCTGGCCCTTCTGAACGGTGTCTCCAGGCGTCACGAGGGTGCGCTGGTTGTGCGCATAGCGGGTGACGTAGCCATTGCCGTGGTTGATCTCCACGGTCTTGCCGTAACCGAAACGGTCCTTCGAATAAGTCACGACTCCGGAAGCGACCGCGACCACCTGCGATCCCGCCGGACCGGCGAAATCGACACCGCGGTGATACGCCGTACGGCCGTTGAACGGGTCCGTGCGCTGTCCGAAATAGGAGGAGATCCAGCCCTGCATCACCGGGCGGCCGCCTGGCACGATCTGGCGATTCAGGTTGCGGGTGGAAATGAGGCTTTCGAGAACGCTGAGTTGCTGCTCGCGATCCTTGATCTGCCGGGTGAGGCTGTCGAGCATCGCCGAGATATCGGGCGACGTGGCCACGGCGCCTTCGACGAGGCCTTCCGGACCGCCGACGGCCGGCGGATTGGTGAAATCGAACTCGCCCTTGTCCAGGTTCGCCATCTCGGTCAGGCGGCGGCCCAGGGCATCGAGCCGGATCACGTGGGCATTCATCTGGCCGACGCGACTGGCGATCGCGTCCATTCGGTTCTGAAGTTCCTGTTTGGTTTCAATGACCTGCAGTCGCTGATCTTCGAGCTTGCGGCCCCACTCCGCTACTTGCGTGGTGGGTTCGAAAAGACTGCTGCGACCGAGCTGCACGCCGGCGAACAGGACACCGGCAAGAACGGAGACGACGAGCGCTATGGTCACCGTCGCGGCGAGCGGGCGGCCGAGCTCGATCTGGCGAGCGCGCCCCAGGCGCCGTGAGAAGACGATGACGTTCATTCGAGCATGCCTCGCGTCCTTAAAAATGTGGCGCGACAAAACGTCCTGCTTGCAGCACGGTCGTGGCGCGGCAAGCGACGGCAAATTCCCTGGGGAAGCGCGGACGTAAACCGAATATTCGTGTTGTACATCCTGGCAACCCCGCTATCGTGGCCGCTCCCAGCGCAGCCCTTAGACCGGTGGCTTTGCGTCCCCGCCTTTCAGCGGGTTTGCCCTTTACAGTCAGGGGGAATATGCAGAATCCGCAAAGCAAAGATCAAGCGGCTATAGCTCACATTAACGGCCTTTCAGTTTATGTCTGAAGGAATGAAGCCCCTCGCGACCGGTCTTGGCGCCCTGTTCGCCGATCTCGAACGCCGCGCGCAGGAGACCCAGGACCTGACCACGCGGGTGCGCCAGGCGCTGCCGGGTGAGGAAAAAGATCACGTTGTTTCAGCGAGTTATCGCGATGACACCCTGATCATTACTACTGACTCCGCGGCGTGGGGCTCACGTGTGCGCTATCTCCAGGACTCTATCGCCGAATCACTGCGTGCCCAGGGTGAGACCCAGTTCACGAAAGTGCGCATCCGGGTCGGGCGGGGAAGCCCCTAGACGCGGAGGCTTCCAGGATGAATTAGGTAAAGTTAATGAACAAACGCCCCAGACGGCTCAATTGATGAGTCCGGCTTTAGCTGGGCTAAAGGCGTAGGAGGCTTCGTCCAACATCAGGCTAAAGCCGGGACCTACGACGGATGGATTCCCGAGTGCGCGGGAAGGACGGCGGGTCTCTCTCCGGCGTCTGGCTGGCCGGCCAGCCGGCTTCTTATATATCAGGCCCCAACCGCCGCCGACGCGGTCGGCAGGTACGAAATCGGCCCCGGCCCCGTCTCGAACGTCGCCTCTTCCCAGGCTTCCGGGGTCGCGATCAACTTGCGCAGCAGTCGGTTGTTCAGGGCATGGCCCGACTTGAAGCCGCTGAATTCGCCCAGGATGCTGCGGCCCAGCAGGTACAGATCGCCGATCGCATCGAGGATCTTGTGCTTCACGAACTCATCTTCGTAGCGCAGACCTTCCTCGTTCAGGATCCGGGTGTCGTCGAGCACGATCGCGTTCTCCATCGTGCCGCCGAGCGCCAGGTTGCGTGAGCGCATGTACTCGAGATCGCGCATGAATCCGAAAGTACGCGCCCGGCTGATCTCCCGCAGGAAGGACGTGCTCGAGAAATCCATGGTCGCTGTCTGGTCGCGCTTCTTGAAGATCGGGTGATTGAACTCGATCTCGAAGTTGACCTTGAAACCGTTGTAGGGCGTGAAGCGGGCCCACTTGTCGCCCTCTTCCACCTGGATGGGCTGCAGGATCCGTGCGAAGCGCTTCGGCGCGTCCTGTTCCTCCAGCCCAGCGGACTGCAGCAGGAACACAAAAGGTCCCGCGCTGCCATCCATGATCGGCACTTCTTCGGCCGACAGTTCGATATAGGCATTGTCGATGCCGAGCCCCGCAAAGGCCGACATCAGATGTTCGATCGTCGAGACCCGCGAATGGCCTCTTATAAGAGTCGTGCCCAGGGTCGTCTCGCCGACATTTTCGGCATAGGCCGGCACATCGACGATCGGCTCGAGATCCGTCCGCCGAAAGACCACACCCGTATCCACCGGCGCAGGCTTCGCGACCATCAGGACTTTCTTGCCCGAATGAAGGCCGACGCCTGTCGCGCGAATGGAGTTCTTGAGGGTTCTTTGGCGCATCGGAGGAATTGGATGGCGGATAGCGGATGGCGGATCAGAAAACCCTGGAGCAAAGCCATGTCCACGAAGCCGGCGGCACCGTAGCACCGGCCCGCAGCCCCGACAAGCCTCTGACCTGTCGGGACCGCGAGCGCGGTCGTTACCGCTTCCGGGTGGGGACTACACCCGGATTTGGATCGTCGAAGGGGCGCGGCGTTTCATGCGCCTGGCTGTTCGCCATCCGCTGATCCGCCGTCCCCTTCTTCTCAGTCTGCCTGCCGACGCAAGAATGCCGGAATGTCCAGCATCGTCGTGTCGTCCGCGTTCAGGCCATCGCCCACTGCGCGACGAGGAGCATGCATGTCGCGACCGCCATCGCGTTGATTGCGGATGTAGGTCGGCACGTGCAGGTCGTCGAGCGTCGGCACGCGTCCGGCGCGGCCACCCTGGATCGCGGTCATCTTGCGGGCATCCGGCTGCGGCATCTGCTCCGCCACCGGCCGGCCGATGCCTGTCGCGACGACGGTCACGCGAATCTCTTCGCGCATTTCCGGATCGATCACGCAACCGACGACGACGTTCGCATCTTCCGATGCGTACTGTTTCACCGTGTCGCCGACGACGCTGAACTCGCTCGTGCGCAGATCCATGCCCGCGGTGACGTTGATCAGCAGGCCATGAGCGCCGTGCAGATTCACATCCTCGAGGAGCGGGCTGGAGACAGCGGCTTCGGCTGCTTCGCGCGCGCGGTTCTCACCGCGGGCCGAGCCCGAGCCCATCATCGCCATGCCGGTTTCCGCCATGACAGTGCGCACGTCGGCGAAGTCGACGTTGATCATGCCGGGTTTCGTGATCAGCTCGGCGATGCCCTGCACCGCGCCCTGCAGCACCTGGTTCGCCGCCTTGAAGGCGTCGAGCAGCGTGACGTCGCCGCCCAGGACCGTGAGCAGCTTCTGGTTCGGGATCGTGATGAGCGAGTCGACGTGACGACTCAATTCCGAGATGCCGTGTTCCGCCGAGCCCATGCGCTTGCGGCCTTCCATGTCGAAGGGACGAGTCACGACGGCAACCGTGAGGATGCCGAGCTCCTTCGCGATCTGCGCCACGACCGGCGCAGCGCCCGTGCCCGTACCGCCGCCCATGCCGGCGGTGATGAAGAGCATGTCAGAGCCTTCGATCATTTCGATGATGCGATCGCGATCTTCCATCGCCGCCTGACGGCCGACTTCCGGGTCCGCGCCCGCACCCAGGCCCTTCGTGATATTGCAGCCGATCTGCAGACCGACTTTCACTTTCGAATGCTTCAGCGCCTGAGCATCCGTGTTGAGGCAGATGAAATCCACACCTTCGATTCCGGTCTGGACCATGTGCGCCACGGCGTTGCCGCCGCCACCGCCAACGCCGATGACCTTGATCACGGCCCCTTGATTCTCTGTATCAGCAAGTACAAACATCGTTAGTCCCCTCGATGTCGCGAGACATCTATCAGCTTCGACACAAACCGTGATCGTTGGTCAGAGGCCGCGGATCACGCCCTTCTCCACGAAGGTGATCGGGTGATCGGGTGATCAAGTGATGACGCCGGATTCGAAACCTGCGTCATCGACCTCGATCACCTGATCACTCGATCACCTCATCACCAACAACTTCTGATAGCGCGATGCGCGATCAGAAGTTGCCTTGAAACCAAGCCTTCATCCGATCGAACACACCGCGCGCATTGCCGCCGATCGGCGATTCGCGCCGGCCGCGCATGTAGTTCTCGCGGCCGTAGAGCAGCAAGCCGACGCCGGTCGAGTGGATGGGATTGCTCACGACATCCACGAGGCCGCTGATGTGCTGCGGAATGCCGAGCCGCACCGGCATGTGGAACACTTCTTCGGCGAGCTCCACGGCGCCTTCCATCTTTGCGCTGCCGCCCGTCAGCACGACGCCCGCGGCAATCACTTCCTCGAAGCCGGAGCGGCGCAGCTCTTCGCGCACGAGAGCGAACAACTCCTCGTAGCGCGGCTCGACGACTTCCGCGAGCGTCTGCCGAGCGAGGCGTCGCGGCGGGCGATCGCCCACGCTCGGCACCTCGATCGTTTCGTCCGAGTTCGCGAGCTGCGACAGCGCGCAAGCGAACTTCATCTTGATCTCCTCTGCATGATGCGTCGGCGTACGCAGGCTCACGGCGATGTCGTTCGTGACCTGATCGCCCGCAATCGGAATCACGGCGGTGTGACGGATCGCGCCACCCGAGAACACCGCGATGTCCGTCGTGCCGCCACCGATATCCACGAGGCACACCCCGAGTTCCTTCTCATCGTCGGCGAGGACCGCATAGCTCGATGCGAGCTGCTCGAGCACGACGTCTTCGACTGCGAGACCGCAGCGCTGCACGCACTTCACGATGTTCTGCGCGGCACTTTCGGCGCCCGTGACGATGTGGACCTTCGCTTCGAGACGCACGCCCGACATGCCGATCGGTTCGCGGATGCCTTCCTGGCTGTCGATCAGGAACTCCTGCGGCAGGATGTGCAGGATCTTCTGGTCGGCCGGGATCGCCACCGCGCGCGCTGCATCGATCACGCGATCGACGTCTTCCGACGTCACTTCCTTGTTGCGGATCGCGACGATGCCGTGCGAGTTCAGGCTGCGCACGTGGCTGCCCGCGATGCCCGCATACACCGAGTGGATCTCGCAGCCGGCCATGAGCTCCGCCTCTTCGACGGCGCGCTGGATCGACTGGACGGTCGACTCGATGTTGACGACGACGCCGCGCTTCAGACCGCGCGAAGGATGCGAACCGAGCCCGACGACCTCCAGCTTGCCGTCGTGGGTCATCTCGCCCACGATGGCGACGACCTTGGACGTGCCGATATCCAGGCCGACAATCAGATTGCGATCGTTCTTTCTAGCCACTTATTGACCGTCCGGTTGCGTGAGAGCGTTAGGCATCGGGCGTCAGATCCTGCGCGTCGTGCGCCATACGCGTGGCTGGCGGATTCCAGCCCACGGAGAAGCCATTGCTGTAGCGAAGGTCGACGTACTCGACCTCGCCGCTGCGCGTCGCGACCAGTGGGCTCGCGATGCGCAGGAAACGTTCGAGGCGCTGCTCGACATCCTGCCGGCCGAGTCGCACCTGCACGCCGTTAGCGAGCGTCAGCTGCCATGCGCCGCGAGGATCGAGCTCGACCTTCGCAAGCCGCATTCCGACGGCGAGCAGTCGCGGATAGCTCTCGAGATAGAGCTTCGCGACCTGTTCTTCCGTTCCTTCCGGCCCCATGAGCTGCGGCAACTCGGGCGGAATGTGACGCGCATGACGCAGGAAGAGTTCACCGCGCGTATTCATCAATCCATCCTCGCCCCAGCGTGCAGCGGCCACGTGCTCGGTGATCGTGATGCGCACCGCACTCGGCCAGCGCCGTTCCACGCGCGCACGATCCACCCACGGAATCTTTTCGAGCGATGCCTGCAGACGGTCGAGATCCACCGACAGGAATCCGGCGCCGCGAAACGGCGTAACCGCTTCTTCGACCTGGATCGGCGCGACACGCTGGAATTGGCCGCCGACGTCGACGGCGGCGATCGGCCGATCGAGCGCCGTCACCAGACTCCAGAGAATCAACACGCCCGCGACGATGGCGCCCGACATGCCCAGCACCGGCCGGAGGCTCTCCGTGAAGAGCGGCTGCAATCCACTGAGCGAGAGCTTCGACAACCAGCCGGCTTCCTCGCCCGAGGCGGCCTTGCGTCGATTGCGTTTGCGAGAAGCGAACATCAGGCGCCACCTCCGCGATCGAGACTCGTCTCCAGTACGCGCCACACGAGATCATCGAATTCGATACCCACGGCACGAGCCGCCTTCGGCACGAGCGAGTGACTCGTCATGCCGGGCGCGGTATTCACTTCGAGCAGGAAGTTCGCACCGCTGCGATCGCGCATCACGTCGACGCGACCCCAGCCGCTGCAGCCCGCAGCCTGAAATGCCTTGAGCGCCAGCGCCCGCATTTCGTTCTCCGCCGCACCACTCAGGCCAGGGCAGATGTACTGCGTGTCCTCGGCGACATACTTCGCGTGATAGTCGTAGTACTCGCCCGCCGGCACGATGCGGATCGTCGGCAGCGCTTGCGCACCAAGGATGCCAACCGTGTATTCCTCACCGACGATCATCTGTTCCATCAGCAGATCGCCTTCGTAACGCTCGGCAAGCGCGACCGCGCCAGGCAGATCGGCTTCACTGAACACGCGGCTGACCCCGACGCTCGAGCCTTCGCAAGCCGGCTTCACGATCACCGGCAGGCCCAGCGAACGAGCAGCCGTTTCGACGTCGCTGCTCTTCTTCGCGAGCGACACGTATCGCGGCGTCGGCATCCCGAGCGAGAGCCACACCTGCTTGGTGCGGATCTTGTCCATCGACAGGGCCGACCCGAGCACATCCGAACCCGTGTACGGGACCTGCAGTGCATCGAGCAGTCCTTGCAGGATGCCGTCCTCACCGCCGCCGTGATGGCCGTGAAGAATGTTGAACACTCGATCGAAGCGCTTCGCGACCAGTGCCTGCACGAGCGCAGGAATGCCATCGACCGCTTGCGCATCGACCCCGCGACGCTGCAACGCTTCGAGGCAATTGCGACCGGAATCCAGCGAAACTTCGCGCTCGGACGACGTGCCGCCCATGAGGACGGCGACGCGGCCGAAGGCGCGGGGGTCGGTGACGCGGGTAGTGGAGTTCATGCGAGCACCTCGCGTTGGCTGCTGGCTGCTGGCGTCTGGCGGCTGGCCAGCAGCGAGACATCGAGCCGAGCAGCACGCCATCGGTTGGCTAGCAAGCAATCTTGCAACGGTGAGCGCGACAGGGAACGCTGCCGCAGAAACGTCTTCCACACCTCTTCTCTGGCCAGTAGCCAGCAGCCAGTTGCCAGCGGCCTGCTCATACTTTCTCCCCCACCATCCGCACCTCCGGCGTGAGCTTCACGCCGTGAGTGCTTTCAACCGTCTGCCTGACATGCGCGATGAGTTGCTCGATGTCTGCAGCTGTCGCCGTGCCGTCGTTCACGATGAAGTTCGCGTGCATTTCGGAGACACGCGCTCCGCCGATGCGAAAGCCCTTGAGCCCGGCACTGTCGATGAGTCGCGCCGCGTGATCACCCGGTGGGTTGGTGAAGACGGAACCGCAGGACCATTCGCCGATCGGCTGTGTTGCCTTGCGGCGCGCGAGCAGCACGCGAATGTCGTCGTTGCTGACGCCGGGTCGCTGTTCGAAGCGAAGCCGCGCTCCGAGGAACCACTCATCCTTCGGTCCGGAAACGTGGCGATAGCCGACGGTGAAGTCCGATGCCGGACGCTCTCGTCGCGTGCCCGAACGGTCGAGCGTCGTGACGGAGATGACGTGATTCCATGTCTCGCCGCCGAATGCCCCGGCGTTCATTGCGAGAGCACCGCCAAGCGTCCCGGGAATGCCGGCGAAGAACTCGGCTGGCCCGAGTCCCCACTTGATGCATTGTTTCGCGAGCTTCGCGCAAGCGACGCCGGCGCCCGCCTGGACCTCGTTGTCGTTGATGCGATCGAGATCGGCGAAGACACCGTGCGTATCGATGACTGCGCCGCGAATACCGCCATCGCGCACCAGCAGATTGCTGCCGAGGCCGATCCACATGACCGGCGTCTTCGGTTCCAGGCTCCGCAGAAACGCGACCAGATCCGCCTCATCGGCAGGCGTGAAGAAGAGATCCGCAGGACCGCCCACGTGCCAGGACGTGTGTTTCGCCATGCGCTCATTGCGCAGCACGCGCGCATCGAAATCAGGCGGCAGAGCGAGAGAGTTCATGCACTCCTCCCTTCCGCTCTGAGCGTGACAGGCAGATCCGACGCAATGGCGCCGATGCTGCCCGCCCCCATCGTCACGACCAGATCCCCATCGCGCAGGATCGGCAGCAAGGCTTGCGGCAATTGCTCGGCTTTCTCCACGAACACAGGCTCGACGCGACCGTGCGAGCGCACAGCGCGGCAGATCGCCTTGCCGTCGGCACCGGCAATCGGCGCTTCGCCAGCGGCATACACCTCTGTCACGAGCAGTGCATCGACACCCGCCAGCACACGGGCGAAATCGTCGAGCAGGTCGCGTGTGCGCGTGTAGCGGTGCGGCTGGAACGCGAGCACGATCCGACGCCCTGGCCAGCCCTGCCGGATCGCTTCCAGCGTCGCTGCAAGCTCCGTCGGGTGATGTCCGTAATCGTCGATGAGCGTGACGCGTCCCGCCGCGATATCGACCTCGCCGTTCTGCTGCAGGCGCCGATCGATACCCTGGAAGTTCGCGAGCGCTGCCTGAATCGCGACATCGGCGACATCCAGTTCGGAGGCGACTGCAATCGCTGCGAGCGCGTTCAGCACGTTGTGCGTGCCCGGGCGATTGAGCGTGACGACGAGGGGTGCCGGCTTGCCGGCGCGGTGGACGGTGAAACGGGTCTTCAATCCTTCGCGCACGATGTCCGTCGCCCGCACATCGGCAGCCTGTTCGATGCCATACGTGACGACGGGACGATTGATGCGCGGAATCATCGCAGCCGCCACGGGATCGTCGGCACAGATGACCGCGAGCCCGTAGAACGGCAGGTTGTGCAGGAAGTCGACGAAGCTCTGCTTGAGCCGCTCGAAGTCGCCTTCGTGCGTACCGAGATGATCGTTGTCGACGTTGGTGACGATCGAGATCATCGGCTGCAGATGCAGGAAGGAAGCGTCGCTCTCGTCCGCTTCCGCGACGAGATAGCGCCCCTGACCCAGGCGTGCGTTCGTATCGGCGCTCACGAGCCGTCCGCCAATGACGAACGTCGGATCGAGACCGCCTTCGGCGAGCAGGCTCGCAACCATGCTCGTCGTCGTGGTCTTGCCGTGCGTGCCCGCGACTGCGATGGCGTAGCGGAAGCGCATCAACTCGCCGAGCATCTCCGCACGCTGCACGATCGGCAGGCGACGTGCGAGCGCGTCCGCGATCTCCGGGTTGTCGCGCTGGATCGCCGTCGAGACGACGACGACATCGGCATCGGCCACGTTCGCGGCGGCATGACCGAACATCACGCGCGCACCGAGCTTCTGCAGGCGGGCGGTGACGGTGTTAGGTTTGAGGTCGCTGCCCTGCACCTGATATCCGAGATTCAGAAGCACTTCGGCGATACCACCCATGCCGGCGCCGCCGATGCCGACGAAGTGGATGCGATGGATCCGGCGCATGCGGTCGGTCATCGGGCACCTCCCGCAGCTGCGACGCAGGCGTCGGCCAGCCTGACGTCGGCATCGACCAGCGCGATCGAACGCGCCTTCATCGCCATCTCGGCCAGATGCGAACGGCCAGCGCCGAGCAGCGTTCGCAATTCGTTCGACAATCGCATCGGCGTGAGATCCGCTTCCGGAATCAGCACACCGGCCCCTGCCGATACCGGGAAGCGTGCGTTGTGCGTCTGATGATCATCGACTGCTGCCGCGAATGGCACGAACACGGCCGGCAGCCCAGCCGCTGCAAGCTCGGAAACAGTCAGCGCGCCCGAACGACAGATCACGAGATCCGCCCATGCGTACGCTTCTGCCATGTCATCGATAAACGCCCGTACATCTGCCTGCACCCCGTGCTTCGCGTAAGCCTCTCGCGCGCTTTCGATATGCCGCTCGCCGGCCTGATGCAACACCGCGGGCCTGGTGGAGGCATCGATCATCGCGAGTGCCGCCGGCACGACGACGTTCAAGCGCGAGGCGCCCTGGCTTCCGCCGATGATGAGTACGCGCAACGGACCGCTGCGTTCGGCGTATCGCGACTCGGGTGACGGCAGCGCCGCGATCTCCCGGCGCACAGGATTTCCAACGCGCTCCGCCTTGATGGACGATGGGAAGCTCGATGGGAAAGCTTCGAACACGCGGCTTGCAAAGCGCGCCAGCACGCGGTTGGTCATACCCGCGACCGCATTCTGTTCGTGGATCAGCAACGGCCGGCCTGTCAGCCACGCAGCGATGCCGCCAGGTCCCGACACGAAGCCACCAGCGCCCAGCACGACGACAGGATTGCGACGCCGCATCACTTGCAGGCTCTGCCATACGGCGCGAGCGAGACGGAACGGCGCGGCCAGCAGCGTCGTGATGCCTTTGCCACGCACGCCGCCAACCGTGATCCACTCGATCGGAAACTGTTGCGGCGGAACGAGCTTCGCTTCGAGGCCGCGCTGCGTTCCCAACCATACCGGCTCGAAGCCCCGTTCCCGAAGCACGCGCGCAGCTGCAAGCGCCGGGAACACATGCCCTCCGGTGCCTCCCGCCATGATGAGAACGGTGCGCGACATCACTCTTCGCGCTCCTTGCGACGCACCGCAAGACGGCCGCTCACGTTCGCTTCGTGATGAATCCGCAGGATGAGACCGAGCCAGCCGAGCGTGACCAGAATGCTGGAGCCGCCGTACGACATCAGCGGCAGCGTCAATCCCTTGGTGGGCAGCAAGCCGAGGTTCACACCGACGTTGATGAAGGTCTGGAACGCGAGCCAGATGCCGAAGCCGGAGGCGCAGTACGCCTGGAACGCAAGCCCGGCTTCGGCGGCGAGACGGGAGATCCGGAACGTGCGCCACACGAGCACGATGAACAGGCCCAGCGTGACGATCACGCCTACCAGCCCGAGCTCCTCGGCCAGGATCGCGAACACGAAATCCGTGTGCGCCTCCGGCAGATAGAAGAGCTTCTGCACGCTCGAGCCGAGGCCCACACCGAACAACTCGCCGCGACCGACCGCGATCAGCGACTGCGTCAGCTGGAAACCGGAGTTGAACGGGTCGGCGAACGGATCGAGGAACGCAGTCAGTCGCTTGAGTCGATATGCACTCGTGACCGCGATTACGGCCATGCCCGCCGCCGCGATCGCGACCAGGGCAGCGAAGTGACGCAGCTTCACGCCTGCCAGGAATAGCACGCCGAGGCCCGTTGCCATCAGCACCGTCGCAGCGCCGAAATCGGGCTCGAGCAGCAGCAGCGCCGCAGCCGCCATCAGAACACCGAGAGGCTTGATGAATCCCTTGAGCTCGTCCTTCAGCTCCTGCTGTCGCCGCACGACGTAGCTCGCGAGATAGGTCAGCAGCAATACGCGCGTCAGCTCGGAGGCCTGGAAGTTCATGAAGCCCGCGCGCAACCAGCGCCGGCTACCATTCACTTCGTGACCGATGCCTGGAATGAGCACCAGGATCAGCAGCAGGAACGCGAAGAGCAGCAGCGGCATCGCGAGCTGTTCCCAGATGCGCGTCGGAATGAACATCATCACCACGGCGCAGATCAGTCCGAGGATGACGCCGACCGCCTGGCGCTCGAGATAGAACAGCGGCTCCTGCATCTGCTTGTCCGCAACGGAGATGGAAGCCGAGGTCACCATGATCAGACCGAGCAGCAGGATCGCTGCCGCCGCGAGGATCAGGACCTGATCGAACACGAAGGCCCGCGGTCGCGCGTTGGAACGGGCGAATGTGAGTGTCGCGGCGTTCATGATTGCAGTCCCCGGACTGCCGCCGCGAAGACATCGCCGCGATGTGCGTAGTCGCGGAACATGTCGAGACTCGCGCAAGCAGGTGACAGCAGCACCGTCTCACCCGACCGGGCCGCGCGAGCGGACATCGCGACAGCTTCCTGCATGTCGCACGCGAACTCGAGAGTCGCCACGCCCTGAAGCGCGTCAGCGATCAGCTTCGCGTCCTGGCCGAGCAGAACGACGTGACGGACCTTGTCGCGAAACGCCGGTGCGAGCGGTGCAAAATCCTGACCCTTGCCCTGCCCGCCCGCGATCAACACCAGCGAACCGGGCATGCCGGCGACTGCAGCGAGCGTTGCGCCGACATTCGTTCCCTTCGAGTCATCGACATAGCGCACACCGGCGATATCCGCGACCCATTGCGATCGATGCGCAAGGCCCGGGAATTCACGCAACGTCTGCACGCAGCGCTGCCGATCGAGACCGAGCGCTTCAGCCATCGCGAACGAAGCCAATGCGTTTGCCGCGTTGTGCAGGCCGGCGATCCTCAATTCCGACAGCATCACGATGCGATCTTCGCCGTGCATCAACGCGACGTCCGCACCTTGCGCCAGCGCGTAGTACGCAGCAGCGGGATCTCTCAGCAGGCTGAAGCCAATCACGCGCGCGGACTCAGCACCCATCGCTCGCACCAACGGGTCGTCGAGATTCACGATCGCTGCGCCGGCATTGCGCAGGATGCGCGCCTTCGAAGCCGCGTAGTCCGCCATCGTGTCGTAGCGATCCATGTGATCCGGCGTCACGTTCAGCACGGCCGCGGCAGCAGCACGGAGCGACTGAGTCGGGTCGAGCTGGAAGCTCGACAGCTCGAGGACGTACAACTCGGGCACCGGCTCTTCGAGCAATTCGAGCGCTGGCCGTCCGAGGTTGCCGCCCGCGAGGACGCGCTTGCCGGCGGCTTCTGCCATCTGCGCGACGAGCGTCGTCACCGTGCTCTTGCCATTCGTTCCCGTAATGGCCGCGATCGGTGCGCGCGCCTCGCGAACGAACAGCTCGATATCTCCGACGATCGGCACGTGGCGGGCCGCGGCGGCCTCGAGGAAGGGTTCTCGAAGCGACACGCCGGGCGATGCGATGATTTCTGTTGCGCCGTCGAGCAATGCGGGATCGAATCCGCCGAACGCAACATCTGCTTCGGGCGCAAGCTGCTCGAGCGCAGTCGCTTCCGGCGGCGTTGCGCGACTGTCGGTCACTGCGAACTCGACGCCGCGCGAACGCAAATAGCGAACGCAGGACATGCCCGTGCGGCCGAGTCCGACGACGACGGTGCGTCCGGAGCGCGGTTGCATCGAGCGGGGCATGTCGACCTGGGGCGTCATGAACTAGCGCACCTTCAGCGTCGCAAGACCGATGAGCACGAGGATCACGGAGATGATCCAGAAGCGCACGATCACCTTCGGCTCGGCCCAGCCCTTGAGCTCGAAGTGGTGGTGGATCGGCGCCATGCGGAAGATGCGCTTGCCGGTCAGCTTGAACGACGCCACTTGCAGCATCACCGACACCGTTTCCATCACGAACACGCCGCCCATGATGAAGAGCACGATCTCCTGCCGGACGATGACGGCGACGACGCCTAGTGCCGCACCAAGCGCGAGCGCACCGATATCACCCATGAACACCTGGGCCGGGTAAGTGTTGAACCAGAGGAATCCGAGTCCAGCACCGACCAGCGTCGCGCAGAACACCAGTATTTCACCGGTGCCCTCGATGAATGGAATGCCGAGATAACCCGAGAACACCGCATTGCCTGTTGCATAAGCGAAAACTCCCAGAGCACCGCCAACCAGAACCGCGGGCATGATTGCGAGACCGTCCAGTCCGTCGGTGAGATTCACCGCGTTGCTGGTACCGACGATGACGAAATAGGTGAGAGCGATGTAGCCGACGCCGAGCGGCACCATCACCGTCTTGAAGAAGGGAACGTAGAGCGCCGTTTCCGCAGGCGCCTTCGCAGTCATGTACAGCGCGATCGCCGCGCCAAGACCGGCGATCGTCTGCCAGAAGTACTTGTAGCGCGCGATGAGACCGCGGCTGTTGCCGACGACGAGCTTCAGGTAGTCGTCCCAGAATCCGATCAGGCCGAAGGCGAGCGTCACGAGCAGTGTGATCAGGACGAAGCGATTGGTCATGTCCGCCCACAGCGCCGTGCTTGCGCCGATCGCAACCAGGATCAGCGCGCCGCCCATCGTCGGCGTTCCCGCCTTCGGCAAGTGCGTCTTCGGACCGTCGTCCCGGACGCGCTGGCCGATCTGCCGGTTCGACAGCGTGCGGATCATCCACGGGCCGATGATGAAAGAGATCACGAGTGCCGTGAGCGCCGCGAGAATCGCGCGCAGCGTCAGGTACTGGAATACCCGGAAGCCGGAGTGGAATTCGCTCAGGTAGTGGGCGAGATAGAACAGCATGTATTTCTTCTTTTAGTGTCCGTTCGCTGCCTGCGGCGGCGTGGCCGCCAACGCCGCCGATACGCGCTCCAATCGATTGGCGCGCGAACCCTTGATCAACACCGCGACTCCGGCCGTGAGTGACCGACGCGCTTCAGCAATGAGCGGCTCGACATCGTTGAACCACTGGGCGCCGCGGCCGAAAGCTTCGACTGCGAAATGAGAGTGCTTGCCGATCGCAAAGAGGCGCTCGACACCCGCCTGACGCGCGTAGCGCCCGACTTCGGCATGGAGCTCGTTCGCGCCATCACCGAGTTCGAGCATGTCGCCGAGCACGAGCCAGCGCTGGCCGCTGAAGCCGCGCAGCGCATCGAGCCCGGCCTTCAGCGAGCTCGGGTTGGCGTTGTATGAATCGTCGACGAGAAAAGCGCCGTTGATTGCAGGCTTGAGCTCCAGCCGCCCGGAAACCGCGCGCATCGCGCCGAGACCTTCGACGATCTGCTCGAGCGTTGCGCCAGCCGCGAACGCGACAGCCGCCGCCCCGAGCGCATTGCGAAGATTGTGCAATCCGGCGAGCGCGAGCGTCACAGGCTTCGTTCCCGCGGGCGTCGCCAGTTCGAATTCGATGCGGAAGCCACCAGCGTCGCCGCTCGCTTTGACCTTGCGCGCCATGAAATCCGCAGGCTGCTCGAAACCGAAGGTGAATGCCTTCTCCGCCGTCCGGTTGTCGCGCCATTGTGCTGCGTACTTGTCGTCGGCGTTGATCACGGCGACGCCATCGGAAGGCAATGCCTGAAACATCTCGCCCTTGCCTTTCGCAACACCATCGAGGCTGCCGAAGCCTTCGAGGTGAGCGGCGCCTGCGTTCGTGACGATGCCGATCGTCGGCTCCGCGAGGCTCGCGAGATGCGCGATCTCGCCCTGATGATTCGCGCCCATCTCGATGACAGCGTAGCGATGCGTCGCGTTCATCTGCATCAGCGTCAGCGGCACACCGATGTGATTGTTCAGATTGCCGCGGGTGATGAGGCAGGTGCCGAGCCGCGTCAGGATCGCGCCGATCAGCTCTTTCGTCGTCGTCTTGCCGTTGCTGCCGGTGACGCCGATCACGGGGATCTGGAATTGCCGACGCCATTCGCGCGCGAAAGCGGAGAGAGCGGCGAGCGCATCGGGCACGACGACTTGAGGCAACTCGACCGGCAGCGGTCGCTCGACGAGTGCAGCGCTTGCGCCGCGCTCAGCGGCAGCGGAGACAAAGTCATGACCATCGAAGTTCGGACCAGAGAGCGCGACGAAGAGTGCGCCACGCTGCAACGAGCGGCTGTCGGTCGAGACGCTCGTGAACTCGCAGTTCTCGCCGACCAGTTCGGCACCGGTCACGCGCACGATGTCGTTGAGAGTCTTGTTGAGGGTGTAGGCAGTCATGCGTCCCTCCTCAGTGCGGCCTGCACGATGTCGCGATCGCTGAAATAGCGCGTCTCGATCCCGACGATCTGGTAGTCCTCATGCCCCTTGCCCGCAACGAGCACCACGTCGCCGGCACCGGCCATCGCGATCGCATGCTCGATCGCACGCGCGCGATCGCGTTCGACCGTGGCGCGCTGCGGCTCCTTCAGCCCTGCGACGATTCCGGCCACGATTGCGTTGCCATCCTCAGTGCGCGGGTTGTCGTCGGTGATCACGACGACATCGGCGAGACGCTCGGCGATCTCTCCCATTACCGGCCGCTTGCGCGCATCGCGATCTCCGCCGCAACCGAACACACAGATGAGACGGCCGCTCGAGTGATTGCGAACCGCCAACAATGCTTTCTCGAGTGCATCGGGCGTATGCGCATAGTCGACGACGGCGAGCGGCTTGCCCGCCGCAGTGAACGTTTCCATCCGACCGGGCGGCGGAGCACAGCGTTCGAGGGCCGCAACTGCATCGGAGAGTTCGAAGCCCCAGCCCAGCAGCACTGCCAGCACTGCGATGAGATTGTCGACATTGAAGTCGCCGACGAAACGCGACCGCAGCGTGGCAGTTCCCCAAGTGCCATCGAGATCGATGACCAGCCCACCTGCCTCGGCGCGGACACGCCGAACCAGGACGTGCGGTGTATCGGCCGGCAGTGACGCGAGCGACGAAGTCGACCGCGCGCATGCAACGAGACCCTGGCCTCGATATTCGCCCGCGAGCTTCAGGCCGAACGCATCTTCGATATTGATGACGGCGTGTTCGAGCGTCGGCCACGCGAACAGCCGCGCCTTCGCTTCGCCATACGCTTCGAAGGTTCCGTGGTAGTCGAGATGGTCATGCGTCAGGTTCGTGAAAACGGCCGTGTCGACACGCACACCCGCGACTCGATCCTGGTCGAGCGCATGCGACGAGATTTCCATCCCGAGGTGTGTGATGCCTTCATCGCGCAGTTCGGCGATCTGCCGATGCAGCGTGATCGCGTCCGGCGTCGTGTGCGTGCCCGGCTTCACGGCGCCGATACGACCGTGACCCAGCGTCCCGGCATAGGCCGACGATCGACCGAGTTCCGCGAGCGCACCGGCGAGCACGTAGGCCGTCGTCGTCTTGCCGTTCGTGCCGGTGATGCCGGTGACGAACACGGCTTCCGACGGCGAATCGAAGAAGCGATCCGCAATCGTTCCGATCGCGAGCTTCAGATCGGGCACAGCGACCATCGCGACATTCGCCGGGACTGCCGGCGGGACAACGCCGTCGGCCGGCTCCCACAGAATCGCAATCGCGCCGGAGCTGACGGCTTGCGTCGCAAAGCTGACGCCGTGACTGCGCAAACCAGGAAGCGCGACGAACGCACCGCCCGAGCGCACCTTGCGACTGTCGATCGTAAGGTCCGTGATCTCGAGGTCCGGAACGTCGACCGCGGCGGTCCCCGCGAGCAACGCACGCAGATTCTTCCCTGCATGTTGGCGCGTGACATTCACAGCGTTTCGCCTTGCGAGTGCACTTTTCATGGCACTCATTGCGAACCGCGGCTCGCCTGCGCCAGCGTCGCTTTCGGCAACTGGTCCAGGCCATCCGGCGGCACACCCAGCAGGCGCAATGCGCCCGCCATCACATTGGAGAACACGGGGGCGGCGACGTCGCCACCGTAGTAAAGCTGACCACCGGGCTCGTCAATAACGACAATCGCAGCCAGCCGAGGCTTGCTCGCGGGCACGATGCCGCCGAAGGTCGCCTTGTAGCGGTCGGTCGAATAACCACCGGACGCAGCCGTCCACGCCGTACCCGTTTTCCCGGCCACGCGATATCCGGCAAGTGCCGCGCTCTTGCCGGTGCCGTCCTGCGACACGACGCTTTCCATCATGTCGATCAGTTCGCGCGCGACGTGTTCGTCGATTGCACGCTGGCCGGGAACGGCGGCATCCACACGTCGCAGCGTGATTGGCCGACTGACACCGCCCGCACCGAGCGTCGCGTAAGCATGGGCGAGCTGCAGCGGCGTGACGGACAGACCGTATCCGTAGGAAATCGTCGCCTGGCCGATTCGCCGCCAGTGCGATGCATCATTGAGCAATCCTGCCGATTCTCCCGGGAACCCGCTGCCCGACACCTGACCGAAGCCGAACGCCGTCAGCGTGTCGTGCATGCTGTCGGGCGAAAGGCTCAACGCCATCTTGGCCATGCCGACGTTGCTCGACTTCGCGAGAACGGTCGTGAGCGGCACGGTGCCGAGATGCTTGTGGTCCTCGATGAGCTTCACGCCGACGCGAACCGGCGATGTGTCGATCTGCGTGCTCGCATGGAAGCGGCCTGAAGCGATGCCCGCCGCAGCGATGAACGGCTTGATGCTCGAGCCCGGCTCGAAGATGTCCGTCGCCGCACGGTTGCGATAGCGCGACGCCGCGACCTGATCGCGATCGTTCGGGTTGTACGACGGCTGATTCACCATCGCGAGGATCTCGCCCGTCTCGACATCGATCACGATCATCGAGCCGGCCTTCGCCTGGTGCAGTTGCACGGCGGACTTGAGCTCGCGATACGCGAGGTACTGGATGCGCAGGTCGATACTCGTCACCAGATCGCTTCCTGGACGCGGCGCGCGGATGCTCTCGATGTCTTCGACAGTGCGGCCGTAACGATCCTGAATGACGCGCTTTGCGCCGGCTTCGGCGCCGAGCCAGCGGTCGTAGGCGAGCTCGAGTCCTTCCTGTCCGATGTCTTCGTATTTCTTCGTGAAGCCGAGCAGGTGACCCGTCACTTCGCCCGCCGGGTAAAAGCGCTGGTATTCGCGCAACAGATAGACGCCGGGAATCTTGAGCGCCGAAACCTGCGCGGCGTCGCTAGGGCGCATGTGACGCACGAGATAGACGAAGTCACGCTCGAGGTTGCTGGTGAGTACCTGCGTCAGCCACTTCGGATCGCGATTCAATGCTTCAGCCAGCCGCGGCAGCTGATCCGAGGACTTCATCACTTCCTTCGGCGAAGCCCACACCGTGTCGACAGGCATGCTCGCCGCGAGCGCCTCGCCGTTGCGGTCGTAGATCGCACCGCGAATGGCCGAGAGCTTGGCCACACGCGTGAAGCGCGCGTCGCCCTGCCCCTCTAGAAACCCGTCATCGAGCAACTGCAGATCGACCGCGCGCGCAACGAGCGCGACGGCGATCACGAGCAGCAGGCCGAGCACGACACGCAAGCGCGTGCCGAACTGCTCGGCCGAGAATGCCCTGTTGTTGTCGTTGCGGATCACTGCGGCTGCACCAGTCGGACTTCGTCGGGCTTCGGAATCACCATCTTCAGATTGGAGCGCGCCGTCTGTTCGACGCGCCCGTGCGTCGACCATGCGCTCTGCTCGATCTTCAACTGACCCCACTCGATATCGAGACCGTCGCGCTGCCCGTGCAGCCCCTGCAGCTCGATGAAGAGGCTGCGCGTTTCATGACGGCTCCACACCACGCCGATTGCCGATGCGAACAGCAGGCACCACAAGACCGGCAGCGACCAGCGGCTGACCGAGTTCATGCGGCCACCCTTTCGGCGACACGCATGATCGAGCTGCGAGCGCGCGGATTGCGGTCCACCTCGGCCGCCGACGGATGAATCGCTTTACCGACGCGGCGCAGCTTCGGACGCGCGTGCGCCGGCACCTCCGGCAATCCGGCGTACACGGGGTCTTCCTGCGAGTGCTTCTGCATGAAGCGCTTCACGATTCCATCTTCGAGCGAATGAAAACTGATCACGCACAAACGGCCGTGCGGCGCGAGCGCGAGCAGCGAGCCCTCGAGCGCAGCCTCGATCTCATCGAACTCCTGGTTCACGTGGATGCGGATCGCCTGGAAGGTGCGCGTAGCAGGGTGTTTTCCCGGCTCGCGCATCGGCACCGCGCCCGCAACGATCTGCGACAGCTGCGACGTACGCACGATCGGCTCGACACCGCGCGCGGCAACGATCGCTCGCGCAATGCGCTTCGCGAACCGCTCTTCGCCGAACTCGCGGATGACGCGCGCGATGTCGTGCTCTGGCGCCTTTGCCAGCCAATCCGCCGCAGTCATGCCACTTGCGTTGTTCATCCGCATATCGAGCGGACCGTCCTGCACGAAGCTGAAGCCGCGCGCCGCGTTGTCGAGCTGCGGAGACGAAACACCGAGATCGAGCAACACGCCATCGAAACCCCCGACCGCGCCCGCTTCCGTCACGACCTGCGCGAGAAGCGAGAACGGGCTCATGACCAATGTCAGCCGTCCATCCGCCAGCGAACCGTCTGCTCCGAACCGTTCGCGGCCGGCGCGAATGGCATCCGGATCCCGATCGATCGCTACGACCCTGCCCTCCTTGCCCACACGCTCGAGAATTGCCGCCGTATGTCCGCCGCGGCCGAAGGTCGCATCGAGATAACGACCTGACTCGCGGACCTGCAGCGCTGCCAGCACTTCCTCTAGAAGTACCGGCGTGTGTTCGAACATCCCGACCCCTTCACGACTCACCAGGCCGCCAGCCACGAACTACAGCGACAGCGTCGACAGTTCCGGCGGCAACTCCTCGGCTTCCTCATCCACCTTCAGCCACTGCTCGCGGCTGTCGTTCCACTGCTTCTCATCCCAAAGCTCGAACCGGTTGCCCTGGCCGATGAGCATCGCGGCGCGCGTGAGCCCGGCGTATTCGCGCAGGCTCGGTGGCAAGAGGATCCGGCCACTGTTGTCGAGTTCGAGATCCGTGGCGTGCCCAATCATCAGGCGCTGCAACTTGCGCGCGACCGGGTTGAGCGTCGGCAGCCGCCGCAGCTTCAACTCGATCTCTTCCCATTCCGGCAGCGGGTAAATGAGCAGGCAGCGATCCGAACGATCGACGGTCGCAATCAGCCTCCCGTTGGAGCGCTCGACGATGCGCTCGCGGTAGCGCGTTGGCATGGCCAACCGCCCCTTCGAGTCGAGCGTCACCTTGTTTGCACCGCGGAACATGTTTGCTTGCCACTGGAGGGTCTGGAGCACACTTTCGCGCCCCTTCACCCCACGACTTCCCACTATTTCCCACCGAGCGGCGACTATAGGTACCGCGAAACCTGCAAGTCAAAAAAATTTGAGCGATTTCCTGTTTGGCGACAGAGACTTAGCTCCAGGACCTCCCTGGGCCCGGAGCCTCGAAAACAGGTATCAATGTGAATCAGTGAGTTAAGCGCGCTTCTTTAAGTAAGAGTGCACTTCGAAAACCCCCTTCACCGACCGGTCTTCTGGACGATGGAAAGGAGCCTGCGCGCAAAGTTGCGCAGCCTTGGGGCAGGAATGAGGCAAAGCGGTGATGCGCTCTGGCGACCTGCTACGAGGGCCAGCTGCCTGCGGGGTATACAAAAATTCCGGACACCGACAGGCGGGGAATGGTTGGACCGGGAGATCGTTCAGAAAACCTAATCAAAAACCTGTCACTCCCGCAGGCGCGGGAATCCATCCGCACAAGGGCATGGGACTCCCGCTTTCTCGGGAGCGGCGTCGCCAGGCAAGCTGGAAGAAAGGAGTCGGCCGATAAGCCGGGTTTTGTCGAGGACAACCATTCATCTGGGATGCGCGTCGCCGCGCACCTCGAGCGACCTACCCGGAAGCCTGTATGGGCCATACGTGCCGGCCAATTGCTTGGCCAGCGTGCTTCCCTATTTGGTCTTGCTCCAGGCGGGGTTTGCCGTGCCGCCGAGTGTTGCCACCGGCGCGGTGCGCTCTTACCGCACCATTTCACCCTTACCACCCCCTTGCGGGAGTTCGGCGGTTTGCTTTCTGTTGCACTTTCCGTGGACTCACGTCCCCCAGGCGTTACCTGGCGCCTTGCCCTGGGAGCCCGGACTTTCCTCCATCCTTGCGGACAGCGGTTGTCTGGCCGACTCCGGGTTGGATGGTACCAAGGAAGAAGCGGTTTGCGGTCGGCTGTTGGCGGTTAGTTCGGAGAGAAGGAAGAGCGCAGCTCCGTCACACCCGCGGAAGGAGCGTCCATCCGGGGCTGAAAGCATTCCCGCGTGCGCGGGAATGACGATGGGACTATCGCCGACTATTCACTGCTACTCCCCTGACTTCAGACGCATCGCGAGGTCGTAGAGCTCTGAGCGTTTGGTGCCGGTGAGGCGGGCAGCGATTTTCGCGGCTTGGGCGGGAGAAAGTTCATCGAGCAGCGCGCGCAGCAGCTGCTGGGCATCGAGGGCGACTGCGTCGTGAACCTGCTCTGGAGCGCCGGTGACGACGATGACGATCTCACCGCGTGACATGTTTTCGTCGCGCTCGGCCAGAGCGGCCAGTTCGGCAAGCGAGCCGCTGTACGTTGTTTCGAATCGCTTCGTCAGCTCGCGACTGACAGTGGCGCGCCGGTCGCTGCCCAGCACAGCAGCCATGTCGTGCAGGACTTCAGTCAGTCGGTGCGGCGCTTCGTAGAACACGAGCGTTCGCGTCTCGGCGAGGAGTGATTCCAGTTGCGTGCGGCGCGCAGCGCTCTTCGAAGCAAGAAATCCCTCGAAGGCGAATCGGTCGGTCGGCAGTCCAGCGACGCAAAGCGCAGCGATCGCGGCGCACGGGCCCGGCACGGCAATCACCGGAATATTGCGTCGGCGCGCAGCCGCGATCAGATCGAAGCCCGGGTCGCTGATGAGCGGCGTGCCGGCGTCGGACACGATCGCGATGGATTCCCCCCGGGCGACCCGATCCAGCAATGCTGCCGACTTCTGCGACTCGTTGTGCTCGTGCATCGAAGTGAGCGGCGTCGCGACACCGAACGACTGCAGCAACTGGCCGGTGTGGCGCGTGTCTTCCGCGGCAATCAGGGAAACGCCCGCAAGCACTTCGCGCGCTCGCGGACTCAGATCGCCGAGATTCCCGATCGGCGTCGCTACCACGAATATCGTCCCGGGAGCCGCTTTGGTGGGGGATTCTTCTGACACTCGTATTTCCGTGGAACGATGCAATTACAGGCGCGAGACCGGACAGGTACACTGCGGACCCGTCATCGCATCCTGGCATTCATCCGGATCTCCCGACATGTCCCTGACGCTGCACCTGCCCGCAGGCCCACAGACTACCGTCTGCGGCCAGGCACCAGAAGGCCCATCGAGGCTGCTCACGACACTGCGGTCCGTGCGGGATGGCCTGCTCTGCATGCTGGCGGCACTGAGCATCGCTTCATGCACGACGCCGACGACGCAAACACAGGCGCCCGGCAGCGAGAAACAGTTTGCGCAGGCTGAAAGGCTGGCTCGCGAAGGCAAGTATGTCGAGGCAGCGCAGGTCTATGAGCAGGTCGCGGCAACCTCGCCGAAGGAACTGCGGGATCGTCTCCTGCTGCGGGCTGCGAAGGAGTATCTGCTCGCCGGCGATCCCGACAAGGTCAACGCAACGCTCGCGAAACTGAGTCCTTCGCTGCCAACCCAGGATTTCGCGACGCGCGCCCAGATCGCCGCCGAACTGGCGCTGCAATCCCGCAATCCGGCCAAGGCGCTCACGGAGCTCGATCGTATTCCGCAGCCGATCCCCCGGGAGAACGCACCCGGCGTTCTCGCTCTGCGCGCGAAGGCCCAGTTCGCGCTGAACAAACCGGCGCTCGGCGTCACGACGGCCCTCGAACGCGAACGACTCCTGAACAATCCTCAGGACATCCGCGCCAACCAGCGACTCATCTGGGAAGGTCTGCAGCAGAGCGCTGCCGGCAACGCCGATTTCAAACCACAGCCAGGCAGCAGCGCGATCGTCGCCGGCTGGCTCGACCTGGGCAGTGCCGCACTCGTTGCCGCGCGCAATCCGTTCACTGCGAAAAACGATCTCGCGAGCTGGCGCGCCCGATACCCGACTCATCCGGCCAACACCTTCCTCAACGAGGAAGTGCTGCCCGATCTCGGCGTCGGCCTCGACTATCCCACGCAAGTTGCCTTGGTGCTGCCGCTCAGCGGTCGACAGCAGGCTGCCGGTGTCGCGGTGCGTGATGGCTTCATGGCTGCACTGCTGCAACAGGATCCCGCGCGCCGACCGCAAGTAAACATCTATGACACGGTCGCGATGGGCGCGAGTACTGCGTACCGCCGTGCGATCGCCGACGGTGCGCAGTTCGTCGTTGGTCCGCTCATGAAAGAAGATGTCGCGGCCCTCGGCGCTTCGAGCGATGTCTCCGTGCTCACGCTCGCGCTGAATCAGCTCCCCGATGGCGCGAGCTCGCCGCCAATGCTCTTCCAGTTCTCGCTCGATCCTGAAGACGAAGCCCGCCAGGTCGCGCGCCGTGTGATCGCCGATGGCCGAAATCGCGGCCTCGCATTGCTGCCCAACAACGAATGGGGTCAGCGCCTGTATCGCGCCTTCGAAACCGAGCTGAAGGCGCAAGGCGGAAGCGTCGCTGGCGTGCGCTACTACGACACATCAGCACGCGACTTCTCCGACCCTATCTCGCGGTTGCTGCTCATCGACGAGAGTCGTGCACGCGCGAACTCGCTGAGCGCGGCACTGGGACAGCGCTTCGAGTTCGAGCCGCGACGGCGGAGCGATGCGAAGTTCGTTTTCATCGGAGCGTATCCCTCTCAGGGACGTTCGCTGCGTCCGACGCTGCGCTTCTATCTCGCCGACGATCTGCCTGTGTACGCGACGTCGGACATCTTCGAACCCGACGCGCAAGCGAACAACGATCTCGATGGCGTGATCTTCCCGGACATGCCCTGGGTGATTTCACCCGATGCGGTTTCGACCGAACTGCGCACTGCACTGAGCCGCTACTGGCCCATGCGCGCACGAGGACGCGGTCGCCTCTACGCATTCGGATTCGACGCCTATCGCATCGTGCCATTGCTGAAGGCCGGCAAGTTCGGCCCTGCCAATACGATCCCGGGCATGACGGGACTGCTCTCCATCGATGAGCGCGGCCGCGTTCGCCGCGAACTGGACTGGGCTCGCGTAATGGACGGTCAACCCGTACCCGTGGGAGCCACTGCAACCGCCTCGAGATAACAGCATGATCAACCGCAAGGATGCGGGCAACTCGGGCGAAGACGCCGCACTCGAATACCTGAAGCAGCACGGACTGACGCTCGTCACCCGGAACTATCGCTGTCGCGCCGGCGAGATCGATCTCGTCATGCTGCAAGGGGGCGTTCTGGTCCTCATCGAAGTCCGCTATCGCGAAAGCGCGGCGTTCGGCGGTGCCGCGGCTTCTGTCACGTGGCGCAAGCAAAGGCGCATCATCATCGCCGCGCGGCACTTGCTCGCCTGCCGCGCCGACCTGCGCCGCTACCCGGCCCGCTTCGATGTCGTGGCGGTCGAAGGCACCAAGATCGAGTGGATTCGCAACGCCTTTACGCTGTAGCTTGTGCGCATGCTCGAGACCACCGCCGAAGTCATGTGTCCGCATTGCGGCGAGACGATCACGCTGTTCCTGGACCTGTCGATCGAGGAACAGAGCTACATCGAGGACTGTTCGGTGTGCTGCCAGCCGATGACGGTGAGCTACAGCACCGCCGACGGCGAGCTCGCCGCACTCAACGTCGAAGCGGCAAGCTGAAGGCGCCCATTCCATGTGGCGCAAGTTCCGCATTGCCGTCCTGCTCCTGATCCTGCTGATCGTCGCACTGAATACCTGGTTCGATCGACTGTACTCGACGGACTGGAGCAATCCGCTCAGCGTGGCGATTTTCCCTGTGAACGGCGACGGCTCGGCAACGGCCGAGAAGTACGTGCAGCAACTGACCGCCGATGCGTTCCGGCCCATCGAAACGTTCTTCGCGGAAGAAGGAGTGGAATACGGCATCGCGCTCGATCGCCCGGTTCGCGTGCTGCTGGGAGCACGAGTGCGCGAGCTGCCGCCAGTGATCGAACCCGGCACGGGTCGTCTGGGCATCATGCTGTGGAGTCTGCGGGCGCGCTATTGGGCCTGGCGCATCGACGGGCCACCGGGCACGGAAGTCAAACTGTTCGTGCTGTATCACGATCCGCAGCAAACGCCGGCGCTGCAGCACTCGGTCGGATTGCAGAAGGGCCTGTTCGGCATCGTGCACGTGTTCGCAGACCGTACGATGACCGGGTCGAACGACACCGTGATCGCACATGAACTCCTTCACACGCTCGGCGCTACCGACAAGTACGGACGTGACAATCTACCTCGCTTGCCGGATGGCTACGCGGAGCCGGATCTCCGGCCGCTGTATCCGCAGTCGTTCGCGGAGCTGATGGGCGGACGGATTCCGGTCAGCGCGAGGGAGGCAGAAATTCCCGGGTCGCTCGATGAGGTCGTCATCGGACCAACGACGGCGGCCGAAATCGGCTGGGGCCCATGACACTCCTGGACGTACGCGGGCTCGACATCTCCGTGGCGGGTCGCAAGCTGGTGCGCTCACTCGATCTCAGCGTTTCGAGCGGCACCGTGACTGCGCTGCTGGGACGCAACGGCGCGGGGAAAACGCTGACACTGCATACGCTCTGCGGTCTGAGGGCTGCCGAAAAAGGTTCGATCACCGTTGCCAGTCAATCACTGGCGCAGTGGCCTCGCAAAGAACTCGCCCGCAGACTCGGCTTGCTGGCGCAGACCACCGAGGATCCATTTCCATCGACAGTGATGGAAACAGCGCTCATCGGTCGGCACCCGCACATCGACTTCTGGCAGTGGGAAAGCGACATCGATCGCAACATCGCAAGCACCGCGCTGGAAGCAGTCGATCTCGCCGGATTCGCTGCGCGCGACATCAGCACACTATCGGGCGGAGAGCGTCGGCGCGCCGCGATCGCGACGTTGCTTGCGCAGGATCCGGAGCTGTTCCTGCTCGATGAGCCGATCAATCACCTCGATCCGCCGCACCAGCTCGACGCTCTGCGCCTCTTCCGTACGCGCGCCGATGCCGGGCGCGCGGTGATCATGAGCCTGCACGACGCCGGCCTCGCTGCAAGATTCAGCGATCAGGCGGTCCTGCTGTTCGGGGATGGAGACTGGCTCTGCGGACCGACTCGCGAAGTGCTGACCGAGACCAACATCGGCCGGCTCTATGGCGTAGCCGTCCGCGAAGTGAGCTGGGAAGGTGGACGAACGTTCGTGGCGGTGTG
>JACZCZ010098386.1_pt1 | contig 27942 bp, 21 predicted proteins | sample 8641811 | NCBI WGS metagenome assembly JACZCZ01 (sample SAMN15324610, study PRJNA640507) | soil metagenome | isolation source: intercropping peanut in the first line | place: China: Luxin town, Laibin City, Guangxi Province | collected 2019-07-25 | depth 10cm m | reverse complement strand
CGCCGGTGCCCGCGTCGCCCGCAGTGCCGCCTGTGCCACCGACACCTGCGGTGCCGCCCGTCGGCGCGCCGGTGCAGGTAAGGATGACTGGCATCACGCTGTCGGCGCAGCCCTGCTTGCTGACCGTGAAGTTGATCGTGTGATCGCCCGCGGTGACGCAGGTGTAGTTGGTGGACAGCGCGCTGGCGGCCGAGAATGTGCCGCCCGGGCCGGACCAGCCGTAGGTGGCCGCGGTCTGCGTCGGGGTCGCACCGGTCGAGCCGGTCGCGAAGCCTTGCAGCGCGATGTCGAAGCCGACGTACACCTCAGTCGGCAGCGCGGTGATGCCGCCGGCGACCGGGCAGGTGAGAGCTTGTTCGATCACGCTGATGTCGACCTCGAGATCGCCATCGGGGTTGGTGTCGACGACAACGCCATCGCCGCAGTACAGATTCATCGTCAGACCGGTGAACGTGTTCGCGGTGACCGCGAACGTGCCGGTGCCGGCGCAGGTGGCGCCAGCGACGGTGGTGGCTGCGAGCGCGATGCTGTAACCGCCGCCCGCCGGAAGGTTGCCCACGCGGAACTGAGCCGTCGCGCTGTTGGCGACCGGCGCAATGCCGTTCTCGGTCACCGCCGAGGGGCCGCCAGTGATGGAGTAGTTGATGCTGTTGATGACAGTGCCCGACGGCAAGGTCAGGTTGGCCTTCAGGCCGCCAAGGTCTTCTGAACCGCTGTTGCTGCATCCTGCGCCGAGCGCGAGCAATGCCGCTGCTGCAATCACTTTCCTCATGAGTCCATTCCTCCTCGCTGCCCATCTGACAGCGAGGGCGTTCGTAGACGGCAGCTGTTACAGCGGAATGGCGAGGCGGGAACTCTTTGCCCCGTGTGTGTGACGACCACGTGCGTTGTCTGCGCGTGTAGAAAACGGACCCGAGTAATCACGCATTGGCCGCGGTCGCGTCGCATCAACGTTACAACCCGCGACTACGAACGCCGTCGCTGTCATCGGAGACAGTGAGGAGGCGTGAGGATCATGAAGAAATCGCTCGTTGCAGCCACGGTGCTGCTCAGCGCGACGGCCAGCACGGCCAGCGCTCAGTTTTTCGACAACAACATGCGTGGCTCAGACACGTTGTTCACGTTCATGAACGACTTGGTCACCGAGCTCGGCATCGCCGATGCGGACTTGCACTACGCCGGCAGCGGCTCGGGCAACGGTCAGACCGACATCATCGCGGGTGACCAGGAGCTCGCGCCCATGTCGCGCTTCAACAACAACGCCGCCTGCACCGCAGGCACCGCTCCGGCGACCGCGGGTTGCTGGCGCGTCGGTCGCGACTTGATCACCATTTACGGCAACGAAGGATCGGCCTGCGATGCGCTCGTCTACAACGAGACGCTGACGGTCGGTGACGCCAACGGCAACGGCAGCGTGGACTGCCCCGGCTGCACCGGTGCCGGATCCAATGAGTTTTCCACGAGCGACTGGCGCACTGTGCTTCGCGTTGTGTTCGCCGGTCAGCTTGCGACGCCTGCCAACACCACCCGCGACTGCAACAGCGACATCCGCCACACGCTCGTGAACAACTGGGACACGCTGTTCAAGGATTCGTGCGCGGCTGGCAACTGCACCGGTGGCCTGCGCCACGCATTCCGTCGCGACGATTTCTCTGGCACGACCGACAGCTTCCTCGAGCTGCTCTCGCTGCCCGCGAACGCGAGCACCACGCCGATCCACACCGCGTTCTGCAACGGCACCGATCGCGATGACAACGATCCGGTCCGTCGTCCGTGCAGCGGCAGCGGCTTCAAGCCCACCGGTGGCGTCGCTGCGGGTGAGCAGATCTGCCGCAAGAACGCAGCAGCAATTCCGACCGCACCGGGCGCGACCACCACGACCGTCTATCACCTCGGTCTCGTGCTTCCGGTGGCGATTCCCGTCAACGACCCGTACGGCGAAGACTCGGGCGCACAAGCCAACCGCAACTGTGGCACCAGCGTCGGTGGCGGCGCGGCTGCCGGTCCGGTGGTGTGGAGCCTCCAGGACGCCGGTCTGTTTGCCGGCTCGTCCAACACGGTGTGCCCGAACGGCGCGCCGGTTCGTGGTGGCAACTGCCAGTGGCCCAAGGTCTCCGGCACCGGCTCCACGCCTGGCACGGGCTTCGGTTGCGTGGCGAGCCGCGCGGATCGTCCGGCCGGTAGCCCGCTGACGCTCGATGCGCGTATCTACAACCTGATCGCGCGCAACAACGACGGCAGCATCAAGTCGTACCAGCGCGGCACAGCGACCGTTCGCGCCAATCGCTCGTTCTACAAGTACCAACAGCTCAACGGCTGCATGTACGCCGACGCGACCGAGAACATCGCCTGCTTCGCCAACGCCGACGAGTGCTCGATCGGCTTCGCGGGCAACAGCGGTTTGTCGCTTCCGGCGCTGACGGACATCGCCGGCATCGGTCTCAAGAACAAGACCGGCGTCGCTGCGACGGTTTACCCAGAAGAGGCTGACTTCGCCGTCTACGGCTTGGCGCGCTTCCTCTACATGTGCACCTGGGACGATTTCGCCAGCATCACCAACAGCGCTGGCACGACCTCGCAGACGCCGGAGTTCGTGGCTGCGCAGCAGGACATCGAAGCGGAGCTCGACAGCCCGACCGGCTCGCAAGCGATCCACGACGCGATGAGCGACAACGGCTTCTTGGCCTTCCCAGCGAACGAAGCGCTCGTCTTCGACCAGTGCCCCCAGGGCGGGATCTGAAGCCCGACTGACTCCTCGCGAGTCAACACACAACGGCGGCTCGGCTCACTTCGGTGCGCCGGGCCGTTGTCTTTTGAATGCAGTGCGTCGCGCGCGTTGCCCGCCGCGACTCGCCCGTGGAAGCACACAGAGCTGTCACGGAAGCGCCACGTGGCGTTGCTACAGAGCCGCACTCGTTGACCGCGTTCTGAATGATCGCGATTGCAAGGAGATCGCTCCATGTCGCATGCGCCACCCATCACACGTTGGTCTCTCGCCCGTGTCGGCGCGGTCGTGATCAGCGTGTTGGCTGCATGCGGACACGACGTGCCTCGCGATCGTGTGGTTGGCGATGAATGGCAGCCACGCGAAGAAGACGCTGGCGACGAGGATGCGGGTCTTGCAGGCAGCGGCGGTGCACCGATCTGTCGCCCCCCGATCACCTCTGAGCCCTTGCCCGCGCGCGAGCTCGCGATGCAAGGCGCAACCAGCAACGGCGGTCGCACGGTGTATGCGAGTGAACTGTTCGCCACGTTCTCTGCCGCGGGTGTCTGCGCGCCGTGTCACACCACCGATCGCGGCGTGCGCCAGTTCACCCTGACGCAATCGACGTTCAAGGCCGACCTTCCGGATCACTGGTTCGAGCGCGTCAACGCCAGCGATCCGGCCGACGTGATGCCGCCAGCGGCGATGAACGAGACGCCGATTCTCTACGCCAACCGCACGCCCGACGATCCATTCGTGCAGTTCGTGGAGCTGATGCGTGAATGGGATGCCCGCGGGCGTCCGGACGTGTTCACGATCGAAGGCGAGGGCACCGGCGGTCAGAGCCCCTACAAGTTTCCGAAGGCGCTCGGCTTGAGCCTGTCCAACCTCGGCAGCTGCATTCCGGACAAAGCGCTGGTGAGGCCGACCGAAGATGAAGCGGCAGCGCGCGCGCTCGACGATCGCTTTGCTGCGGTGCGCAGCTTCACCGACTTGCCGCGCAGCTTGAAGGACACCGACGTCACCACGTTCGATTCGGAGACGTTGGCGCGGCACGGTGTGATCGCGTTCGCGCCGACCTACACGCTGTGGGCCGACAACGCGAAGAAGATCCGCTTCATTCGCGTTCCGGTCGGCGACACGGTGCGCTTCGACGCCGACACACAGTCGTTCGACATTCCGGCAAACACGCGCTTCTACAAGACGTTCCTCAAACCGGTGACCGATCTGCAAGGCAACGTGCGCTACCGCAAGATGGAGACGCGCTTGATCCTGTCGCGCCCCGATCGCGTGCGCGACGACGGCACGCTCGAGCACACCGCGATCTTCGCGACGTACAAATGGAACGACGAGGAGACCGACGCGACGCTGTTTTCGGTTCCGTACCGCGATCTGGATCCGACCGGATTCCAAGACGACCTACGTGTGTACGTCGCCGATGAGCGAATCGAAGATCAGATCCTGCGTCACCCGCCGCCCAACCTCGGCCCTGCGTTGATCGAGGCGGGCGCACACCGCACCTACGCGATGCCGGGATCCGATCGCTGCGTTCACTGTCACATGGGCTCCAAGAGCTTCGTGCTCGGCTTCACACCGCTTCAGATCAACCGGCGTCCGCGTGGCGAAGGTGGCGTGATCGAGAACGCGGCAGATCACGAGCTCGATCAGCTGCAGCGCATGATCGACTACGGCGTGATCAGCGGCCTCACTTCACCGACGCAAGTCACGAAGCTCGAGGACACGCAGCTGCCGCGACGTCCGCGCAACGAGCACGAGCTCAACGCGCAGGGCTACATGGTCGGCAACTGCAGTCACTGCCACAACCCGCGCGGCTATCCATCCCGTCGCGAGCCAGTGTTGGCCGACGTGCTGGACTTCGAGCCGAGCATGCGCGGCGGCGTGTTCCAGTTCCCGCTCGACAAGTTCAGCCCACGCAGCTTCCGCGGTGACGCGCAAGACATTCGCATCCCGTACATCACACCGTCGCTGTACGACCATCCGGCCGCGGTGATCTCCAACCCGACCGACGGCGGCAACAACGCGGTGGCGCTGAGCAACAAGTGGATCGCGCTCGCCGAAACCACGCCTGCGCAAGACGAAGCGTTCCTCGCGCTCAGCTCACTGCCGCTGCAGACGCTCGGGGGCACACCACCGTCGCGACAACCCGATCCCTCCGTGCTGAAGTTCGGTCCGATCACGTTCAGCGACATGGGCCTGTCGCCGGGTCGGCCGCTCTTGGCGCCGTGGCGCAGCTTCATTTACCGCAACGTCGATGCTCCGTTCTCCTACGAAGACGGCGGCACGATCTTCCCACGCATGCCGCTCGACACACCGGGCTACGACTGCCGTGTGCGCCGCTTGATGGGTGAGTGGATGGTGAGCATCCCGGCGCGCCTCAAGCCTGCGCCGATGCCGGAGCTGCCCGAGGGCTCGCGACTGATTCGCTACACCGGCCTCGAGACCTACGACGAGCTGGTGGGACTGGAAGAGCAGCCGTACATCGAGGTCACACCCGACGATCCGGCGTACGCAGAGCACGTCGCCCTCGCACAGGAACGCTTGGCGCTGTTTCGTCGCAGCGAGCGTTACTTCGATTGCCCATCGTCCGACCTCGATGCCGTCGCACCGGAAGTCGCGAGCGGTCAGACCCAATTGCCCCGACTGCAATTCACGGAGCTTGTCGACGGCAGTGGCGCCGTCAGCGAAGTCTACGATCTGCTCTCGCCCGCGCGTCATCACTACCCAAAGACCGACACGCGCAACGATCCAGGTTGGGTGATCCGGCGTCCGGATTGGCCGTCGGTGCTGGCGATCGATCTGGTCGACACCGCGAAGGCAGAGTCGGGCAGTCTCGATGTTGCGCTCACCAGCGAGCTGACGATCGCAGCGGTCAATGAGCTCGCGATCACACCGGAGATCGAAGGCTACTTGCTGGGCGAGCGACCGTTCGGCCTGTGGCTGCAGAAGCCGGCATGTCACGACGCGCTCGCTGCGATGCCAACCGCCGGCATGTTCACCGGCGACGCTCGTCCGACGTGGATGGATGCGATCGACGCGCCCGATGATGCCCCCGTGTACAGCGTGTCGCCCGGTGCGCAGGTGTTCGACATGATCTGCAAGCGCTGTCACGGACCGTTGGCGAATGGCGACAGCGCGCTCGCCACGACGATCTCGGATCTGACCGGTGGCCGCACCCGTGTTGCGAATCTACGTGACGGTGTGTTCGGCCCTGCGGGCATGCCGGGAAGCGCGTGGCTGCAAGCGTTCAGCGACGAGGCGATCATCGCCTACGACCTCGACAACCGCGACGAAGGTGACAACGCGCCGCCGTGGACGCCGCAAATGGATGTGGACGCACGCGAACGCACGGCGCGCTACGTGGCGTGGATGGGTCTCGGTGGAACCAATGCGCAGATCCCGGCGACGGTGCTCACGCGCTTGCGATCGATGTCGGTGCTCGGCGAGCTGCCGCAGGGGCGAGCGTTGTTCAAGCCGAGCCCGGCGGACGCGGCCAACATGCTCACCGTCGCCAAGCTCGCGTGTCAGGTGTTGATGCCTGCGCTGACCGTGTCGTTCGATCCCGAGCGCGGACGCGTGGTGCGGGAGAGCAGCAGTCCCAGCAACAACACGCTGCAGTCACGCGGCATCATCACGCGCAATGGTGTGGCGGATCTCTGGGACGATCTGTGTCACTTCCACAACGCTGCGCCGGTCGTGCGTGTCGATGTGGACCCGGCCAAGGTCGGCGACAAGTTCTACGTCCAACAGGCTGCGCCCTACACGCCGCCGGGCGTTGCCACGTCTGACTTGCGCGGGCAGCGCTACAATCACATCCAACGCAGCGCCTATCCGGCAGACGCGTGGGTGGGCAATCAGCGCGGTGAGATCGAGCGCGGGCTTTCGCCGAGCAATGTGGCGCCGTGGTGCCTGAAGCCGACGACCGATTCCGAGCGGCTCGAAGAGCACGCGGCACTGGAAGCGCGGATGCGTCAGGCGGGGAAGATCGAGACCGCCGAAGGCTTGCCGATCTGCCCGAGTGACTTCGACATCGTGCGCGACGGGATCTCCGTGGCGGACGGCCGCCAGTGGACGATTCGCGGCGCAGCCAACGCGGGGCTCGCGGTGTTTCTGTACCTGGACGCGCTCGCCAAAGGACAGGTGCAGCCGACGGTGGGCTACGACCAGTGTGAAGCCTTGCCGTGAAACGGGTGCGACGAGCCCTGTCTCTACTCGTCGTCGTCGTCGTTGCGAACGGAGGCGTCTTCGTCGTCGATGATCTCGCCTTGCACTAGGTTCACCACCATCGAGTGGGCTTCGATGTCGAACCAGTCGCGGAAGATCGACCACGAGCGGCGCGTGGGGAACGTGCTCTCGTCAGTGCACCAGCCTTCGAGCTCGACCGCGAAGATGTCAGCGCAGCACTGCACGAGCAGCTCGTTGAGATCCTCTTCGGTGTCCCACTCGGGCAGCAGGTAGGTGTTGCAGTCGCTGCGCAGGTTTTCGAGCGTCACACCCGCGACGGGATCCGGCAGCCCGCGCAGCCAGTCCAAGAACGGCTTCTTCGGCTTCACGACGATCACGCCCCGATTGATCAATCCCACGGCAAACCTCTTCGGTCGGCCTTCCTTGGCCGGCAGGCCCGCTCGTTACACCACGTTGCAGCGAGTGTCATGGAGGTCGCCGCCGGTTTCTGCCCAAGGTCGGACGATGCCGCCAATCAGCGGCTGGGCGGCGGAGGGGTTCTACGCGGGCGGGAGCAACAGTTGTTCCAGGGTCTCGGTCAGCACGTCGACTTGCACCGGCTTGGTCAGATACCGGTAGAAGCCGGCGTCGCTGAGGCGCGCGGCTTCGCGGGGCATGGCCGCGGCGGTCAGCGCGATCACGGGAATGTCGCGGGTTTCTGGCCATGCTTGCAGTTGCTTGGTTGCCTCCAGCCCGCTCATGCCGGGCAGGTTGATGTCCATGATCACGACATCGGGACGGCGGGCGCGGACCAGCTCGATGCCGATCTCCGCCGTGGGCGCCGTGAGCAGGTCGACACGATCCAGCTCGCTCAAGAGGTCGGTCATGAACGCGATGTTCGACGGGTTGTCTTCGACGTAGACGATAAGGAAGCGTTCCCCGTGACCTGCCGCGAGCGCGCTTTCCGTCGGTACACGCGCCGCCGCTGGCGAGGCCTCTACCGGTCGCGCTGGCTCGACCGGAAGCTCTAACCAGAACGTCGATCCCTGGTCCTCGTTGCTGGAGAAGCCGACGCGTCCGCCCATCAACTCTGCCAGGCGCTTGCTGATGGTGAGGCCGATGCCGGTGCCTTCGATCGGTCCGGCTTCCTGCCCGCCTCGGAAGAACGGCTGGAAGATCTTGTCCTGCTTGTCGAGCGGGATGCCAATGCCGTCGTCGACCACCGTCAGCCGCACCTGATCGCCGAGCTGACTGGTTTGAAAGCGAACCGTGCCGCCCTTGTGCCCGTACTTGATCGCGTTGGAGCCGAAGTTCATCAGGATCTGCTTGAAGCGCGTGCGATCGGCGATCACGTTGGGCAAGTCAGCCTGCAACGGATCCACGATCAAGCTCACCTCTGCGCGCGCGGCCATCGGATCGAGCGTCGTCTTCACCTCACTCAACGCTTCGCCGACGCTGACCGCCTCGGGCGAGACCGCCACCCGCCCGGCTTCGATCCGCGAGAGATCCAACACCTCGTTGATCAGGTGCAGCAGATGCTCGCCGCCCTTGAGGATGTGATCGATCCGATCGCGATGGCGATCAGCGACGGGGGTCTTCTTGTCGCGTCGCAACAGCTGCGCGAAGCCGAGGATCGCGTTGAGCGGCGTGCGCAGCTCGTGACTCATGGACGCCAAGAACTCGCTCTTGGCCAGGCTCGCGGTCTCGGCTGTTCGGCGCGCGGACTGCAGCTCCTGCTCGCGGCGCATGTCCTCTGTCAGGTCCCAGATCGTCTGGACGAAGCCCGACTCTTGGGTGCGTCGGCTCGTCACACGCAGATGTCGGCCGTCCTTCGTCCGCAGCTCGAAGGCACGGCGTGGCGAGGTGGAGCGCTGTTCGGCGCGGATCTGCTCGAGCTCCTGCGGGCTGCGCTGGTCCAGGTCCGACAGCCAGACGTTCAAGACCTCTTGGTAAGGGCGGCCGACCAACGCACCGGGCAGGGCGGTCCCCACCAGCTTGCGATACGCGCTGTTGCACAACAGCAGGCGTTCGTCGTGGTCGTAGAGGGCGAGGGCGTCCTCGATGCTCTCGATCGCGTTCTGTAGTCGCTCGGCGCTCAGCTTCGCGATGGTCTCCATGCGCTTGCGCTCGCCCACGTCACGCACGGCGGCGCACACGACGAGCTCACCGGTCGTGGTGTGCACGGGGCTCAGGCTGACCTCGATCGGGATCTCACGACCTGCCTTCGTCAGCGCCAACAGCTCTCGCCCATTGCCCATCGGGCGCGTGTCGGACTCCGCGAAGAAGCGCGCGACGTGCGCACCGTGCGTTGAGCGAAAGCGTGCTGGCATCAACAGGTGGAGCGACTGTCCGATCAGCTCGTCGCGGTCGTAGCCGAACAACTTTTCCGCTTGCAGGTTGACCAACAGAATCGCTCCGTCGCGCTGCGTGACGAGCATCGCGTCGGGCGCGGCGTCCAACAGCTGTACGGCGTCCACGGACGCGCCAAACCCAGCGTTAACCTTCATCGGGCAACCTGATGCAAAAGGTGGTTCCGCGCTCACTGTCTTCGATCACGATCGTTCCGCCGTGGGCTTCCACCGCGAGCTTACAGAAGGTGAGACCGAGCCCGCGACTGGCGCGCTCCACCACACGGTGCCCGTGATCGAGCTGCACGAAGCGATCGAAGATCTTGTCGCGCATCTCCGGCGCAACGCCGGGGCCCGCATCGATCAGGCGCAACTCGATCCAGCCGCCCGCCTGTTGGCTGCTGAGCAGCACCTCCGTTCCTGCCGGTGCGTGCCGGATCGCGTTCTCCAAGAGGTTTTCGATCACACGCCGCAACAGGTCGACATCGGCGCCCACCACCGGCGCCTCCACCGCGTGCCGCAGGTTGATCTCTTGGCTTTCGGCGCGCAGCGCATGGGCCTGGAAAATCTCGGTGACGAGCGGCGCCAGCTCCACACGCTCGCGCTTCGGCAGCAGCTGACCCTCTTGGCTGCGGCTGATGTCGAGCAGGTTCAGCACCAAACGTAACAGCGTGCGTGCCTCGTCGCGGATGCGTTGCACCGAGTCCCGCGCGCGCACAGACAGGCTCGTGTCGCGGAGCAAGAGCTGCGCGTGCAGGTCCATCGTGCCGACTGGATTCTTGAGATCGTGCACGACGAACGACGAGAGCTGCTCGGTCTGCAGCTGCAGGCGCACCAGTTGGTCGCGCTGATCGCGCACGATCTCGTACAAGCCGCGCAGCTCGTCGCTCATGCGGCGCAGCTTCAGCAACGATTGCACGCGCACCGTCAGCTCGGTGGGCCGCACCGGCTTGGTCAGGAAGTCATCGGCGCCGCATTCGAGCGCCTTGTCGAAGGTGTCCACGTCGCGCAGCGCAGTGAGGAAGATGATCGGGGTCTGGGCGCCGCCAGGCAGCGCGCGAATCTGGTTGCAGGCGGCGAAGCCATCCATCCCCGGCATGCGCACGTCGAGCAGCACACAATCGGGGCGCTCGGCTTCGAACGCGCGCACACCACTCGCTCCGTCGACGGCGAGCACCGTTCGGTAGCCTTCGTCGTCGAGCGTGGCCTGGGCGAGCGCACCGTTCTCAGCGTTGTCATCGACGACAAGAATTGTCGTTTTCGGAGCGACCGAATCCATAGACAAACGTTGGATAGCCCAAGACCCGCTGGAGCGTCGAGGGCTCCAGTCGTGAATCCATCGACGTGCGGATCCAGCGTGCCAGCAGCGAGCTCTGGTCAAAGCCCGCGCAGGTACTCCAGCAGGTCGTTGCGTTCCTGGAGCGAGAGCGAGTCGCCGTAGGTGTGGCCGGCATTACTCATGCCCGGGCGCGTGGTGTCGTAGACCAGGCGGCCTTCGCGCGTGTTGGGGTCGGGTGGGTTGGCGACCTCGGTGAAGCGAAAGCCCACGCGGATCGCGTCGTAGTCGGCGAGCTCGCTGCCAGTGCGCATCCAACGCGTCGGCCGCAGCGTGGAGTCGATCACGCCGACCAAGTCCGGCACCGATCCGTTGTGGAAGTACGGGGCGCGCGCCCAGATCCCGAGCAACGGCTGCGCAAGGTAACCACCGGTCGACATCAGCGGCGGTTGTCCGAACCAACTTGCGTTCAGCGCGGTGGCCTCCGCGGGACCGAAGCTCATGGCACGCATCGGATCGGTTCCCACGTCCGCCACGTCGACGATCGTGTTCGGGAAGCTCGCGGCTTCACCGCTGTGTCGGCCGTGGCACTCGGCGCAACGGGCGTCGAACACTTGCTGACCACGTGCGCGTGTTTCGGGATCGAGCGTGCTGAGATTCCAGCACGGCACCCTGGTCGCTCGCATGAAGTGCGCGATGTCTTCGAAGTCTGGCTCGCGTGCTTGCAGTTGATCCGGCGTCACACCGAACGCCACCAGCGTCGCCATCGTCGAGCGATGTCCACTCGCATCGCCGGCAGCATCCACATAGAGCCGCTCCTTACGCGCGAGCAGCCACCACGCGGGCGCTTGCTGTGGTCCGAAGCGCGTGTTGATGCCGGGCACACCGAACAAGCGAAAGCCGATGCCGAACGCGTCCTGTGCACCGGCGGCGCTGGTCAATCCATCCAAGTCGTAGGGCACCGGTGGCTGTGGAAAGCCAAACATCGGTGCCAACTCGCGCATGCGCAGCAAGTCGTCATAGAACGTCTCCAGATCGATCCGCGTGTTGGCGAGCCCGATCATGGTTTGGCCCGCCACGCGACCGGCATGACACACCAGACAGTCGAAGGTGATCCCGCTGGCCTCGCGTCGCACGCCGAGCGGCAAGCCACCGTTGTCGAACGGCGCTTCGAGCATGCCGTAGCGATCGCGGAACGCTTGCCAGTACGCAGCGTCGTTGGACGGCGGCAACGTGCCCCAGGCCACCCAGAGATTGCGCACCACCGCTTCCGGCAAGATGCCGTTGGCCAAGGTCTGCGTGCTCAGCCACGCACGGCCGCGTTCGGCGCGCACCGGATCGACCGGCTGCACTTGCACCAATGCGCCGCCACAGCTGTCGGACCCATCGGGACCTGGGTCTTCGTCGGCTGCACACGCCATCAGCAACGCGATCACGCACGCGAGCCCAGCCTGGTTCGGACGCCACCGTTTCATGTCCCACGCTCCTGCCGCCCGTCCGCCGCGCCCACACGCGAAGGACCTCCAAGGCGCACCCACCGCGGCACCATCCCCGCAAACATGACTTTTGTCACGTATACATTTGACAAAGGTTGGCCGGGCACCGACCGTCGGCCTGCATGACGAGTCGCGACGAGCGCTTGGGTACCGCCAGACAGCCCCGGCAGGCCCGGGCCCGCGAGCGGTTCGACGCCGCGTTAAAGGAAGCAGAGGCGCTCCTGCTCGAAGTGGGCCTGAGCGGGTTTTCGATTCCGCTCTTGGCTGAGCGAATGGACTGCACCCGCGGCAGCCTCTACGCCTACTTCGCCACGCCCAACGCGCTGCTCAATGAATTGGCGACGCGTTATCTCAGCGAGATCGCCATCGAGTTTTCGGGCAGCAATCAGCTCAGCGGGTTGCCGTGGCGGCGTGGCATCGAGACCGGCGTGACGATCGCCGCCGACTTCTACAACCGTCGTCCGGTTGCGCGCCTGATCATCTTGGGCGGTGCGGTCACCGACTTCAGCTTTCGCGCCCAGGAGATCACGATCAAGCGCATCGGCGATTTGGGACGCGCAGCTTGGCAAGCCCGCGGCATCAGGTTGCCGACTGAGCCCGACGTCACCACGCTCGCGATCGATCTGGGCATGGCGTGCTTCCGGCGCTCGGTGTTTGCGCACGGCGAGATCACGCCGCTCTATCGCGCGACGGCCGCCGACGTGATGAACGCCTTCCTGGCGCCCTACGTGGAGCCCGCGTCCCCGAAAAAGCGCGCGAAGTAGCAACGCCGTCTTTTGCAAGCGTCGCCGGTGGCGTTATGTGGAAGCGCGCGCCGCATCCCGCGGGCGCAGGACAAACGAGGAACCAACGATGACAGCTTCGATTCGGACGGCAGTGTGGGTGTTGGCCCTGGGCCTTGCGGCCTGTGGTGGCGGTGCGGCCAACAGCGAGCCCGAGCACGGCGGCGGTGCCGCGACCTGCAATTGCCCCGGCGGCGAAGGCAGCTGTCATCACCCCGGCGCCGGCGCTTGTCCGCACTGTGAGAGCGGTGAGTGCCCACATTGCCAAGGTGGGGCCTGCGCGGGTGGCGAATGCCCGATGCACCATCACCACCACGGCGCACCCGCATCCGACGCGCCGGCACCTGAGGCCGCACCTGCCGAGGCCGCGCCGGAAGCCGCCCCTCAACCCTGAGCCCACCGCTGCGCGCACCACCTGCGCGGGCGTACCGAGCGTGTCCGCAGAATTTTCGCGCTGTCCACCCGCAGCCGCGAATCGATTGCGCGTGGATGCCGCAACGCATGGCAAAGCGTCGCAGATCGCTGCGTGGTCGCGCTTGGTACCCGGGCACACGTCTTGCGAAGCGCTCCCATCACGCGCGCAGAGCGCGCCAGCAAAGGACGTGGAGCAATGTCCGCAGTGGGAGTGGCGATCGTCGGGGCGGGGTTTGGCGGCATCGGTGTCGGCATCGCGCTCAAGAAGAAGGGCATCGAGGACTTCGTGATCTTCGAAGGTGAACCGGGCGTCGGCGGCTCCTGGCGCACCAACACCTATCCAGGTTGCGCGTGCGACGTGCCCTCGCACCTCTACAGCTACTCGTTCGAGCCCAACCCGAGGTGGACGGAGAGCTTCTCCAGTCAGAAAGACATCCAGCGCTACATCGAGCACTGCGCCGACCGCTACGACATCCGACGTCACATTCGCTTCAACACACGGGTGACCGACGCGCGCTTCGATGAGGAACAGGGCGTGTGGAAGGTGAGCACGGACGATGGCGAAGTGACCACGGCGCGCATCTTCGTACCGGCGACCGGTGCCCTCAGTCATCCGCTCTACCCCGAGATCGAAGGCCGCGATTCGTTTCTCGGCGCCGCGATCCACACCGCGCGCTGGGACGACACGGTCGATCTCACGGGCAAGCGCGTCGGCGTGCTCGGCAGCGGTGCGTCGGCGATCCAGGTCGTGCCGGCGATCGCGCCCAAGGTCGGTCAGCTCACGGTCTTCCAGCGCACCGCCTCCTGGGTGTTGCCCAAGCACAACCGCAAGTTCACCTCCACGCAGCAAGCGCGCTGGAAGCGCTTGCCCTTCGCGCAGCAGGCGGTGCGTCTCGCCCTGTACTGGACGATGGAGTCGGCGCTGCCCGCGTTGATGTGGTACCCGCGCATGCTGCGTGTCGGCGAGCTGCTGCACAAACGCAACCTCGAGCGCGCGATCCGCGACCCTGAGCTGCGCCGCAAGCTGACCCCGACGTACAAGGTTGGCTGCAAGCGCACGCTGGTCTCCGACGATTGGTTCCCGGCGTTCGCACGCGACAACGTGACGCTGGTGACTGACGGCGTGGAGCGCATCACGAAGAACGGCATCGTGACCAAAGACGGCAAAGAGCACGCGCTTGATGTGTTGATCTACGCCACCGGTTACCAGATCGGCGCACCGGCCTATCCGTTCCAGGTTCACGGCCTCGGCGATCGCGAGCTGCGCGCGTACTGGGGCACGCGATCGAAGGCGTACTACGGCATGAGCGTCGCCGGCTTTCCCAACATGTTCTTGATCATGGGGCCGAACACCGGGCCGGGTCACACCTCGGTGTTGATCTATCAAGAGGCGCAGTACGCGTACGTCGCCAACTTCGCCGACCGCCTACTCAACGGCAGCGAGACGTACTTCGATGTCAAGGAAGACGTGATGAATGCGCAATGGGACAAGTTCCAACGGCGCATGGCGGGCAGCTCATGGCTGTCGGGCTGCAGCAGCTGGTACCTTAACCCGGATGGCAGCAACTCCACGATGTGGCCCGGGTTCAGCTTCGAGTACGTGCTGCAGATGAAAGATCTGCACCTGGAGGCGTATCGTGCAGTGACGCTGCCGGCGCGATCGTCCCGTTCGAGCGTGCAGAGCAACTCGGGCCCAGTGTTCGCAGATTCGTTGCAGAAATGACGCCCGCGGCGAGTGCCCCCTGGCCCAATCGTTGCTAAGTCAGGGCGCATGAACTCATGCAAGGACGCGAGCCTGTGACCGAGTCGGTGCGAGTCGAGGGGCTGACCGTGCGTTTCGTGGACGGCGAGCCGTCGGAAGAAGTGATCAATGCCGCGCACCTCTGCATCAGCCGCGCGCGTTTGAAGCCGCCCATGACGCTTCGGGTGCGCTGGGCGGAAGATGGCCATTCGATCCGCTCGCTGCGCTTGGTGCTCGCGGACGGCGAAGAGGTCTACACAACCGGCCCGGCGCTGTTACCGGCGCTGCACAAGCTGTGCGCGCATGCTGCGTCGTTTGCGGCCGCGTCACCAGAAGATCGTCTGCGTTGGCGCGAGGCGAGCGCGCGGCAGTCGTCGGGCGTCTACACCGCGGTGAAGTGAGCACGGTGCATCACGCCTGATCCCGGCCTCGATGCGCACATTCGCGTCACGGCTGTGGCGCGCTTGTGGCCCCCAGCGCGGGTCCCTACTCAGCGCGCCAGCGAGGCGGTAACGTGCGCGGCCTCGTTGACCTGACACGAAGGGGACCCCATGCAAACCACCGCCGCCGCTGAACGCTTGCCGCAGCCCGCACCCGTGCGCGACCCATCGCGCGATCCCTCACCGGCGGGCGAAACGCTGTCGGTGAACCCGGCGACGCTGGAAGAGGTGAGCCGTGTTCCCAACACCGACCTCTCGCGGATGCCCGAGATCTTTGCCAAGGCGCGCGCGGCGCAGCGTGGTTGGGCCGAGCTCAGCTTCGAGGCTCGGGCACGACACGTGTTGAAGATGCGCGACTACGTCGTGGCGCACGCCGAAGAGCTCGCCGACGTGGTGAGCCGCGAGAACGGCAAGCTGCGCACCGACGCGCTCGTGACCGAGGTCATCCCGTGCGCGCTCTCGGCCCAGTGGTACGCGAAGAACAGCGCGTCCGCTTTGTCACCGAAGAAGGTGCCGATGGGTTCGATCCTGTTTGCGAACAAGCGCAACGAGATCCACCGCGTGCCGCTCGGCGTGGTCGGCATCATCAGCCCGTGGAACTACCCGCTGTCGATTCCGTTCGGTGAAGTGGTGATGGGCTTGATGGCGGGCAACGCCGTGCTGTTGAAAGTTGCGGCGGCGACGATCGGTGTCGGCGAAGCGATCGCGCGCATCGTCGCGGCCGGTGGTCTGCCCGACGGGTTGTTCCATCACATTGTTGGCTCGGGCGGTCGCGTGTCGCAGGCGATGTTCGACAACCACGTCGACAAGCTGTTCTTCACCGGCTCGGTGCCGACCGGAAAGCAGTTGATGGCAGCTGCAGCCAAGACGCTCACTCCGTTGTCGCTCGAGCTCGGCGGTAAGGATCCGATGCTGGTGCTCGAAGATGCGGACCTGGAGCGCGCGGCCAACGGTGCGGCCTGGGCCGGCTATCAAAATGCGGGTCAGAGCTGCGGCGGAGTAGAGCGCGTGTACGTGCACGAGTCGGTGTACGAGCCGTTCGTGAAGCTGCTCGCGGAAAAGACCAGCGCCATGCGTCATGGTCCGGAGCGCGGACGTTGCGATGTGGACATGGGCGCCATGACCACCGAAGAACAAATGAAGACGGTCAGCCGCCAAGTGGATGCGGCAGTTGCCGCGGGCGCGAAGATCGTCGCGCAGTCGCGCATCACCGAGAGCGACGCCAAGGGCTACTTCTACCCAGCGACGCTGATGACGCATGTCGATCACTCGATGGAGCTGATGCGTGAGGAGACCTTCGGTCCGGTGGTGCCGGTGATGAAGTTCTCCACCATCGAGCAAGCGATCGAGCTCGCGAACGACTCGACCATGGCGCTCACTTCGTCGGTGTGGACGCGCGATCTCGCGCGCGGCAAGGACATCGCACGTCGGATTCAATCCGGCGTCACCACCATCAACGATCACCTCTACACCCACGGCATGAGCGAGACGCCATGGGGCGGCTGGAAGGAATCCGGCGTCGGTCGCACGCACTCTGCGCTCGGCCTCGACGAGATGACGCAACCGAAGCTCATCAACTGGGATCTGCTGCCGGTGAAGCGCAACCTCTGGTGGTACCCATTCGACCAGAGCACGCACGAAGGCATGCTCGCCGCCCTGCGCATGCGCTACCCCACGTCCCTCGGCAGCTTCATCAGCGACGCGATCAAAGTCACCAAGCTCGCCTTGAGCAAGATGTTCTCCCCGTGGACCCCCAAGCTTCCGAAGTAAGGCGACTCGGGGCCCTCAAGAGTTTCCCGGATGTGCCGTAAGGGAACCTAGGGGGAAGAGATGTCTGGCGACAAACACCTGCATGAAACGTCGCAGCGGGCCGCACAGGTGCTGGTGGTCGATGATGAGCCCGCGATTGTGGCCATCTACAAGCGGATCCTTACGGCCGAGGGGTTTGTCGTTGAGACGGCCACCAATGGGCGTGTTGCCTGTGAGCACGTCGAGCGTCGCAGCTTCGATGTGATCGTCAGTGATCTCTCCATGCCCGAGATGGATGGGCTCTCCTTGCTGCGTAAGGTGCGCGAGAAGGATCTGGATGTTCCCGTCATTCTGATCACCGGTGCGCCGAGCATTGAAACTGCCCAAGGCGCCATCGAGTTCGGCGCGCTGCGCTATCTGTGCAAGCCACTCCAGCTTGAGGAGCTGGTCAGCGTCGTGAAGAAGGCGGCGATGTTGATGCGCTTGGCGCGAATCAAGCGCCAGGCCCTCGAACATTTGGGCAACGTCGATCTCAACGTCGGCGACCGAGCAGGCCTCGAGGTGACGTTCGATCGGTCGCTGCGCGGCATGTGGATGGCCTATCAACCGATCGTTCGCTACTCGGCGCGCGCCATCTACGCTTACGAAGCTCTGCTGCGCTCGTCCGATCCGGCGCTGCCACACCCGGGAGCCCTGCTCGGCGCCGCCGAACGGCTTGGGCGGCTCACGGAGCTGGGACGACGCGTGCGTCTCAACGTGGCCAATACCGTGTTCAACGCGTCCGACGTACGCGACGTGTTCATCAATCTTCATCCGCGCGATTTGCTCGACGACGACTTGTTCGCCGCAAATGCACCGCTGTCTCAGATCGCGTCGCGCGTCGTGCTCGAGATCACCGAGCGCGCATCACTGGATGACATTCGCGATGTCCCCAACTGCGTGCGTCGCCTGCGCGACTTGGGTTTTCGCGTGGCCGTGGACGACATCGGTGCCGGTTACGCCGGTTTGACCAGCGTCGCCAACCTGCAGCCCGAAGTGATGAAGATCGACATGGCCTTGGTTCGCGGCATCGACAGCGACACGACCAAGCAGAAGCTCGTCCGCGCCATGGTCAGCCTGTGCCAAGACATGGACGTGGCGGTGATCGCCGAAGGCATCGAGACCCCCGCCGAGCGCGACACTGTGGTCGAGCTGGGTTGCGACCTCTTGCAGGGCTACCTCTTCGGCAAACCTGCGCTGCCCTTCGCATCCGCGCTCGTGGCGTGACACTGGGGCACATTCGCGTGCGTGTTCACACGCGGTCGAGGCGGTCGCGGACGTTGTGCCAGTTGGGGTCGCCGGTGCGCAGGCGTTGGGCGAACCACCAGTGGTGGCCTTCGCGATCGATGGCGCCGTAGATGCGGTCGCTCCAGTAGTCCGGGCCATAGTCGGTTTCGCGCATCGGCTCGAAGATCTCGGCACCATGCTCGCGCGCGCATTCCAGGTGCGCTTCCACGTCGTCCACATAGACCATCAACGACTGCGTGTTTCCGCCCGCAGCGCGTGGTGATCGCGAGTGGGGGCGTTGAGCGCCGCTGATCATCACCACGCCATCGCCGTATACGAGCTCGCAATGGAGGATCGTGCCGGCACGGTTCTCGACGATGGTGCGGACCTCAAACCCGAATGCGCGATGCAGCCAATCGATCGCGGTGCGCGGGTCGTCATAAATCAGCGCGGTGGTGATTCGTGGCCATCCACTCGGTGTTGGTTGCATAGGTCCCTCCTCTCCAGCACTGGAACCCAAGCACCGATTGTGGCGGGCGACAAATCGACGCTAGGTGAAGGCGGTGACCACGACGATGAACGCCAGCGCGGCAAGCGTGATGCCCGCAGCACGGATCAAGTGGCGCGGTAAAAGCACACGGGGACGCGCAACTTGTCGCCGCGGTGACAAAAATTGGCGACGACAGTCTTCACACAGCACACCCGGATCGATGCGAACCCCGCGAATACGCGAGATTTCCGCGAGCTCCAGCGGTCGGTAGTGTTCAAAGCGCGCCACGCTCAACCAACACAGCAACGCGTGTGCCATCCACGGCGTCCCAGGGACGTTTCATCCACGGCGTCCCAGGGACGTAAAGGTGTCAGTGCTCCTGCGGGGCGCGCGGCGCGACGTTGACCCCGAGGTCTTCGATCGGTGGGTGCGCACGGCCATAGCTGCGCGTATCCAATCCGTCGTAGGTGCTCGGGTAGCGATCGAGCGGGATGTGCCGATCGATCGCCGCACGCATACGAAGCGCTCTCGCCAGCGCCGGACGCAGCCACGTCGGTGCCGGTGGATAGCCAAAGGCCACACGCAACCGCTCATCGATCAGCGCTGTGGCGACCGGACGCACCACGCCGCGCAGAGGTGCAGGCAACCATGCCCGCATGATGTCCACCGTTGCGTCCGCGACGCGTCGATTCGCTTCATCGAACATCATGTGCTTGCGCTCATAGGCATCCACCCAGGCGTGAAGTTGCTCCAGCGTCTCCGGCAGTTCGGTCATGCCCATGCGCTCCCCGACACCGCGCCAAAACTCAAACCACGCCAGCGCCTCGTGCGGTGTGAATGGGCGCCATGCCATGTCCGCCATCCATCGGATCGGAAATGTCACGAACGTCGAAAGCACGAACAGGTAGTCATCATTGGGGATCTTGTAGCGCGCGTGGATTTCGTTGATGCGTGCGATCGCGCGCCGGCCCAGCTCGCCGTCCCAGCCAGCCTCGATGAAGCGACCGATCAGGAGCTGCGTGTCGTCGTAGCGCCGTTGTCCGCGCCGTCGAAATTCACCCGTCCGATCGAGCAGCTTCGCCACCGATACGCTGCCGTAGGTGTGAAACAGCGCCAGCTCCAAGGCGCGCTGCATGTCCCACGTGTGCTCGTACTTCACGATCAGGTGCGCGATGCGTTGGCAGTCGCGCTTGGCGTCGAGGGACGCGATCTCGCGCGCGGGTCCCGAATCTCGAAACAGCCAAAGTCGGCGTGCGTATTCCGCCATGTCAGTGAGCGCTCTTTTCCCCTGCTTCTACCCGAGCAGACAATCGGTTCTGCGTCGGAGCCAGCGGGCATGCCGCGAATGGCGTGAACGCGCACGGCGGGGAGAAGGCTTGATTGAAGTCGAGCAGCACGCGATCACCCGCCGGCAAAGGCGCGTAGAGAAAGCGGCCCGCGCCGTAGGTCGTGTCGCGCGCGGTGGGATCCCAGAACACCAGGTAGAGCCGTGGACGATCGCCGTCGAACACCGGCTCCACACGATGGGTTACGCCATCGATCTCGAACACCGCCATGCCTGGGGACGTGTAGTGCTGGGTTGCGCCGGTCTCGTAGCCAAGCTCGACCGGCTTCGGTGGATCGTAGCGATCGAGCTTCGCGACCACGCGCCACTTCGGGTCGATCGCGTAGTGATCGATGCCAGCAAACTCGCGGCGCGTCGCGCTTTCCGGATCGCGCATCCGGACGAACATGCCGCTGGCGTGCGCGGCCACTTCGAGCGTGAGCGTGCCGATCACGAGCTTGTCCGGCGCGCCGTCGTGATCGGTGCGCAACGCGACCGTCACACCCGGCGCAAGCGATTGCGTCTCCTTGTGATCGCGTGCAAGCAGCGACACGTGTGCGTCGGCGTTCGGTGTGAAATGGACCTGCGTGTCGCGCACCACCAAGCGGCCGATGTTCGCCGGTGCGCTTGGCGTAGGCAGCACGATGTCGCTGTCGCTAGCGCCGCCGACGCGATGTTCTCCTTGGTCAATCGGCACGCGACCCACCAAGGACAGCCAGCTGTCGGGGGCCGTCAAACGCGCCAATCGTGCGCGCCTCCACTCCAACACAGTGGCTTCATGCTGCGCGCGGTCGTAGGGGAAGGGATCGTCCGTGGTCACTGCAGGTGGCTAGCACGCGGCCGGCATACGCGTCACTTCAGCCCGCGCTGCGCTCGATCACGTCATGGACGAAACGCAGCTTGTCGATCGTGCGATCGCCGAGCACGAACGGATACAGGTCGGGCAAGCCCATGCCTTGATTGAAGCTATTGAGCGCGATCGTCAGTGGTACCCATGCAGTGATCAGCGCGTCGAAGTCTTCCAGGTCCAAGCGTCGTGCCCGAACGTCGGCCAGTCCTGCGCGGGCCACCGGTTTTGCGTGAAGTACGAGGCCGTAGCTGCGTGCGGTGTCGAGCGTGTCGACCATGTGCAGATAGTGCGCAAACGTCTCCGCCCAGTCTTCCCACGGGTGGATCGAAGCGTACGCGCTGACGAAGTCGGCCGATGCTTCTGCACGCTCACCGCTCGCGTAGTGCGCCTCGATGGCCGCGGCGTAATCGGCGCGTTCATCGCCGAAGAGATCACGAAAGCCAGACAAGCTCGGTCCGCCCTTGATCAAGCGATCCCAATAGTAGTGACCGGACTCGTGTCGAAAGTGGCCGACCAGCGTGCGATACGCCTCGCCGAGCTCGAAGCGCGTTTGCTCGCGAAAGGGGTCGTTGGCTTCGGCGATGTTGATCGTGATCAGCCCCTCGTGGTGGCCAGTGAGCACTTTGTCTGCGCCGGGGATGTCCTTCTTGAATGCGAATGCGATGCCGCCCTGCGGCCGTTCCGCGCGCGATTCGATCGGCAGGCCCAGCGCGCTCAACGTGTAAAGCGTTCGTCGTTTCGCCGCCTCCAGGCGCGCCCAGGCTTGTTTGTCCTCAGGCACCGTCACATCTGGAATCTCTTGGTTCAGGCGGCACGAAGCGCAGAGTGGAGACGGGTCCGTCTCCGGCACCGCCCAGTTGCAGACCGCGTGCTCTGTCTGGTTTCGACACAAGCGATAACGCGCGCCCTTTGCGATCGGCGCAAGCGCGACGACGTGTTCCGGCGCATCGTCGGCAGGCTGCAACGCGCTCATCACTTGATGATCCGGCAAGAACGCGAGACCACGCGCGCAACGCATGCACGTCACGTTGTCGAAGAACAGCAACTGCTGACACTCGGAGCAGCTGAACGTCTTCATGTGGCCCAGGCGCCGACAGAGTCACGTGGCTCCGTCGTGCCGAGGCCCAGCATGTGTCGATAGGTGGCAAAGCAGCGCGCACCCGCATGCAAGCGCATCAACGCGCCCTCGGCGATCCACGCGGCCCGCTCCGGTCGCTCGGCGACGATCGGTGCGATCACCTCGCGGTTCCAGGCCTGCGAGTGCTTGACGTCGAGCGTTGCGTGGAGCGCGAAGTAGCGGCGCGCTTCGCCCTGGAGACCGAGGCGCTTCAAGCCGCGGTTGACGTGAGCGGCACGTCCCGGCGCCGTCAGCTCGATCACACCGAGCGCACCGAGCGACTGGTACGCGTACTGCCGGTTGAGCGCGAGCGCGATCAGCAGGTTCGAAAGCGCCAGCGACTCCCACACGATGTCTTCCTCGGGGTCGCGCACGATGTCGAGCTCCTCGCACAGGCGTCGCAGCATCGGTCCATGCATGCCGTGCTCGCGACCGCGGCCCATTTCGTCCCAGTAGTTGCGCGCGAGCTCGAGCTTGGGACGGCTCGGCAGCTGCACCTGCGTCAGCGCCACCAGATCGTCGAACCCAGCCTCGCCCGCGGCTTCCTGACGCAGAAACCATGTCATCTGGGCGCGTGTCGCCCGCGTCGCCAACCACGGAAACAGCGCGTCCTGCTGACCAGGCCCGCTGTGCTTGAGCGCCTCGAACCAACACGTGAGCCCCTCTGGATCCGTCGGTGCCGTGGCTGCCATTGCGCGCACGCGTTGACGTTCGTGCTCGACGAAGCTGCACTCGAGCAGGCGCGCTTCGTGCTCACAGAGGGCGGCGCGGTATGCCTCGTCCGGGACGTCGTAGGGAACCGCCGGAAGCAGGCGCGCGCGGTTGAACGTGGCGAGCTTGCGGTGCATCGAGTGACGTGGTGAACGCCGGCTGTCGGTGAGAAGGGCCATGGAAAACGCTCCTACGGTTTCTTGATGCGCAAGCCGACGATGGCGATCCGCTCCGTGTCGGCGTGTGCGGGTTGATCGAGCTCCTCGCCAAACACATCGGGATCGATCTCTTCGTACGTCACTTCGGGCCCGAGCATGCCGACACGGTGGCGCTCGAGGACCGGCAGCAGGTGGTGCATGAACATATCGACACCGTCGATCACGGCTGTGCCGGTGTAGACGATCAACGTGCCGCCGTGCGCCAGGCGCGCCATCGCCTCATCGACGATCCGGACGGACAACCCTTCGCCGCGGCTTCCGCCTCCGTCGCGATACAGACGTCGCGCTGCATCGCGCATGTACGGCGGGTTGGCGACGATCACATCGGGCTCTCCTTCGACGGCGTGCAGGACATCGCTCTCGACGCACTCGGCGTTCACGGACGCAAGCGCCGCATTCACCCGTGCCATCGCCACCGCGCGCGGATTGACGTCGGCCAGCACGACACGGTTTGCGCGACGGGCGATCGAGAGGCCGCCTGCGCCGCTGCCCGCTCCCACGTCGACCAGGTGACCGATGCGCGCGGGCGCCCAACGCTGCAGCAAGGCGCAGAAGCGATGCGTGTCCGGCCCAAAGAAGACCGACTCGGCGTGCACGGTCGGGTAAGCAGAATGCGCGAAGAGATGTCCGTCGTGGGTGGCGAACCTTACTCGCGAACGCATCCACGGGCCCTCGCGCGTCAGCAGATCTGCTTCGGTCATTCGGTCCAGCAGCGCGGCCGGAAGCGACGCCGGCAGGAACGCGCGATTCCATCCGAACACATCGCGCAAGCATTGCCCGCGGTCGCGGCTGGCATGAGGTCGACGCTCGCGCACACGTCGCATGGTTTCCGGAGTCACCGCCGCAAAGGCGTAGCGCTCCGTCCGCAGGACGCGGCCGATCTCCAGGATCGCGCGATCCGTCGCTTCATCCCCCGCGGGCGGCGGTGTCGGCGCGGGGGTTCGTGGCCAAGGCTGCCGCGCAGGTATCGATACGATGGTCTTCATGATCAGCCAGGAAGGGGGCTCACGAGACGCGCGCGTCGCAACATTTGTCGTCGCAGCTTCACCAGCATGGCGTGCGTGCGTTGCTGTTCTGGCAGCAGCTGGCGCGAAACAAAGGGCCTGACCTGAGGCGTGAGATAGGGCAGGCCGCGCCAGTAGTACTTGTGTCCGCGATCCTCACCTTCTTCGAGCGCTGCGATCGCCGCTTGTTCGCCAAGCACACTTACGTTCTCCACATGGTTGGCGAAGCCCATCCACACCGCGCCTTCGTCCGACGGGGTGCCTCCCAACTCGGCGATCGCGCGACGTAGCAACGTGGCGCGGAGCGCATGCGATCCTTTGCAGCTCGCCAACGCGAGCCGATGAATCGAGAGATGGAGGCGCTCCAGCACGCGCGCGTATGCGTCGACCGCAGCCAGCTCGCTGCGAAGAAATGCATCGAGTTGTTCGATGTCGGTCGTGGTTGTCATGGCAGTTTGCTTGTCCTTCTCGACGACGCGACTCAGCAACCGGCATGCCAACGACGCTTGAGGACGAGACGAGGATTCGGCCTGTAATGAAGCTCGTTTCCGCCACAGTGGGAGCGCGTGATCGCAAGCGCGAGAGCATTTTCATCACAGTGTGGCGTTTGGCCTCGCGCTGAGAAGCGCGTCGTGTGCGTCGGACATCACGCCCTGAAGTGGACGACGCGTGCCGAGCGTCGGTGGCACCGCGCTTGCAGAACGTGCCGGTGTTTCTTCCATCACGCTGTCACACAGGAGACATCCTCATGAATCACTTCAACGGATCCATTCTCGCGATCGGTTTGATCGCCGTGGGTTGCAATCACGAGAACCTTCGCGCCGAGCAGAACGAAGAATCGAAGGAGCTGGCTGCCGAGCAGGCAAGCGAACGACGCGATCTCGCAGAAGATCAGCGCGAGGTGAGCCAGGAACACGCGGAGCTGACACAGGAGCAGCGGCAGGAGCGCGCAGAGCTTCAACAAGATCACGCCGAGGAGCGGCACGAGGCGCGCGAAGACTCCCGTGAAGATCTGATCGACAAGACCAATGACATGGGCGGCGATCGCGAGGAGCTCAGCGAAGAGATCCGTGAGCTCAATGCGCTCATTGCGCAGGCATGCACCGGCATCGCGGAGAACGAGCGCGCGGTATGTCCGCTCACCAGCGATCGGATCGCCGACGTCAGCAACATCGGTGATGGCGTACGGATCACCATGGCGCCGATCGCAGGCACGAAGTCTCTCTTGGAGAGTCGTGCGGCGTGCTACCGCGCGCGCGCCGAGGTGCGTCACTCCGTCCAGCGCCTCTCTGCGAACAACCAACCCGAGGACCTTGCGGTCAATGACTGCCTGCTCGATCAGCCCGGCGTCGAGATGGAGCTGACCGAAACAGACGGCCAGGTGCGGATTGAGCTGACCACGGAAGGAGCAACCCGCGTGCGTGAGCTGCGGACACAAGCGCGTGTGCTGATGCCGTCTGCGGCCACACGAGCGAACGAACGCCCCGCAGCGAACGCGGCCGGCAACTCCAGCGGCGTCGCGCTGCGTTGACCCACGCTTGGGACGCGAATCAGGACAATCACCATTCTTAGGAGAACGAACATGGCCAAGATCAAGTGGATGTGTCTGACGACACTGTGCGGTGCCTTGCTAGCCGCGTGCACGGAAGACATCGATGAGCAGTTCGACTGCCTTGCGATCTGTGATCGCTACGCCGAGTGCGTCGACGACAGCTACGACGTCGATGAGTGCGCGGATCGCTGCGAGACCAATGCTGACGAAGACGAGGACTTCGGTAACAAGGCCGACGCTTGCGAGGCGTGCATCGATGATCGCTCGTGCGTCGAGGCTGCGTTCCCGTGCTCCGACGAGTGTGTCGGAATCGTCCCTTAAGACAAAAACGCCACACATGGGTCTCCGCGTGTCGTGAAATCTGCGCGCGCGACACTTGCAACGTTCACACGCGAGAATAAGACTCGCTCGCTGGTGCAACGCTGCGCGGAGACACCATGAGCCACGAGATTCGTGAGACGGATACGGGCAAGTTCGCGGCGCTGCCACCGGCGGAGCGCGCGCGAGGCGTGGAAGAAGCGCTGCGTGGCGAGCTGGCGATCGAGCGCCGGATGCTCGCCCAAGCGCAGCGCGAGATGGAGCAGCTGCGGGAGGCGATCCGCTCGCGCGATCAGGTGCTCGGCGTCGTGGCCCACGACCTGAGAAATCCGATCAACGTGATCCTGCTGGCCGCCAACAGCTTGTTGCCGCGCTTGGCTGATTCGTCGGGTCGCCGCCCACTCGAGCGCATCATCCGTGGAGCCGAGCGCGCCGGTCGACTGATTCGCGACTTGCTTGACCTCAACGCGATCGAAGCTGGCCACTTTGGGATCGAAGCCTCGCCGGTGGAAACCGTCGACATGATTCTGGCCGCTGTGGAATCGCAACAGAGCCTGGTCGCGAATGCGTCGGTGATCCTCGCGACCGACATCTCGCCGGACCTGCCGATGGTCGAAGCCGACGAGGAGCGCATCCTCGAAGTGTTCGAGAACCTGGTGACCAACGCGCTGAACTTCACGCCCGCCGGCGGCACGATCCAAGTGGGCGCGGGCCGTCGTGGTGACGACATTCTGCTCTGGGTGAAGGACACCGGATGCGGCATCGCAGCGGAACAGTTGCCGCACCTGTTCGATCGTTTCTGGCAGGCCAAGCGCGTGCCACGGCGCGGCACCGGGCTCGGTCTCACCATTTGCAAGGCAATCGTGGAAGCCCACGGCGGACGGATCTGGGCAGAGAGCGCGCCGGACCAAGGCGCGACGTTGTACTTCACGATTCCTTCCATCCCCGATTCCAATCGGGCCAAGAGCGCAGAGGCGGCAAGCATCCTGATCGTCGACGATCGGCCGGAGAACCTGCTTTCGCTGCGCGCGATCCTCGATCGACCTGACTACCGTGTGATCACGGCGCGCTCCGGCGAAGAGGCGCTTGGCCTCGCGCTGCGTGAGCGGTTCTCGGTCGCGCTGATCGACATCGCGATGCCGGGCATGAACGGCTTCGACGTCGCTGTGCACATGAAAGAGCTCGAGCGCAGCCGCGATGTGCCGATCATCTTCGTCACCGCGTTTGGCGATGACCCTGAAGAGATCCACCGCGCGTACTCCGCCGGTGGCGTGGATTACCTCGTGAAGCCACTCGATCCAGAGATCGTGCGCAAGAAGGTCGCTGTCTTCATCGACCTGGCGCGGCGCCGACGCAAGAGCGAACGCGCGCGGCGAGAACACTAGCTCCAAGGAGCATTGATGGAACCCATAGAGAACGGCAATCCCACGCGCGGTGGAGCTCCGGATCCCGCGCTATTGGGCGCGTCACCGGAGGAGCTGCGCGAGCTGTTACGCGTGCTGGTCGCGATGCGTGACGGTGATTTCTCCGCGCGCCTGCCCAACGACTGGAACGGCTTGATCGGCAAGATCGCCGACGCGACCAACGACGTGATCAGCCAGAACCAGCGCATGGCGGAGCAACTCGAGCGCGTCGGCGACGTGGTCGGCAAGCAAGGCAAGACGCGTCAACGAATGCGCCTGCCGCGACAGGTCGGCGCGTGGGCGGACATGGAGAGCTCCGTCAATACGTTGATCGACGATCTGATCTGGCCGACGACTGAAGTGACGCGCGCGCTGGCGGCCGTTGCGCAGGGCGACCTCTCGCAGAACATGCGCCTCGATGTGGATGGTCGACCGTTGCAGGGCGAGTTCTTGCGTTCAGCGACCATCGTCAACTCGATGATCAAGCAGCTCGGCGTGTTCACGTCGGAAGTGACCCGCGTCGCTCGCGAAGTGGGCACCGACGGCAAGCTCGGCGG
>JACZCZ010103200.1_pt1 | contig 28230 bp, 24 predicted proteins | sample 8641811 | NCBI WGS metagenome assembly JACZCZ01 (sample SAMN15324610, study PRJNA640507) | soil metagenome | isolation source: intercropping peanut in the first line | place: China: Luxin town, Laibin City, Guangxi Province | collected 2019-07-25 | depth 10cm m | reverse complement strand
CGCCGCGTAGCGACTACCACCGCAAACACGTAGTTACTTCTCAGGAGTCTGATGTTGACTTGTTAGGTTTCGTGACAACGCGGCCGCGCGTGCCGTCCGTGGTTGACGCTACTGGCGTGGGCGACGGTTCCGCTGGAGCATCGGCGACGTCGAACGATGATCGCGTACCGACATGCTCGCTTTGAGAGCGCGTGCCTTCTGGCTTTCGCTTTGAATCTGTCGTGTGCCCATGCGGGTGCGCCGAGTGCAAAGGTGGAGGAATCACGCCCGGCGGCTCAACCGACGGGGGAGCAAGGGGTGGCGACCGAAGAGCGCCTGGCGTCGCCAACGGAAGCGCCCGATGCAGGCGTGCGCGACGCTATGCCACCGACTACTTTGGCACCGTCCGCTGTTCCATCGCGTGGCCGGCTCCACGAAGTCATCGAAGCAGAGAATGACGAGGCGTTGTGTCGGGCGGCGCGCGGCATCGATGACCGTTGGTATCCGGATGATGATCGCTGTGCGTTCATGCCATCCGCTGTGCCTGACCTGCAGTTGGTGTCGATCTCCGGCAGTCAAATGGGCATCGCGTTTCTGGTTCAACGAGTCGACGCCGGACACGTCCGCTTTGTACACACGCTTCCAACTACGTCTGACGGCACCAGGGAGTACCAGTCGCTGCTTTGGCACGAGCGGATCGCACGGAAGTCGATCGGACAAAGGGAGCTCGTTGTCCTCACGTTTGACGAGGACGTGAGCAGCTATGACTGCCCCGTCGATGACGATTGCCACGATGTCCATGAGCGCCACATCGGGCATTGCGTCATCTGCGAGCGCGACGAAGCGGGCGCGCTCGCTTGTCCGCATGACTTGGTCGTTCGCGAGTCTGCAACCCACACCCGCTACGAAGACGCGAACGACGACCGAACTCCACACCACGTCGTCAGCCATCACGATCACCGCTTCGCAACAAACATCGACGACCTTGGATACATCTCCATCGCCCCGACGACACGCAAGCACCCGCACGTTGACGACCTGTGCCACTTGCCACGAAGCGCCGCGATCAAGATTCGTGGCGGCATTGGCGTTTCTGGCGAAGAGCCTGTTGGGCACACGGAGTAATCTGGACGCTCGGCGAATTGTCTGCCGGCTCTAGGTCGTGAGACCGTGGGTGCATGAGCGCTCGCATTCGATCGGTCTTGCCTTGGGTGTGGATTGGACTGGTCTGTCTGAGTCTCAGCGCGTGCGGGGATGACGCGGGGGGTGCGGGGGATACGAGCGCTGGATCGTCGGCGAACACTGATGGTGGTGGTGGTGTTGGTGGTAGCGCCGGGAGTGGCGGTGATGCGGCGACGGGCGGAGCGGGTGGCAGTGGTGGTGAGGCGGCGACGGGCGGAACCGGTGCGGTGGATGCGGGCGGATCCGGCGGGAGTGCGGGTACGGCGATGCCGAGTGACATGGCGTGCACGCCGGCGACTCAGGCTTATGCCGATGGCTACTACGACCTAGAGCCGGCCCTCACCGATTGTGAGTCTGATGTGTTTTGGAGCTTCACGAGCGGCGTGCCGAATCCCAATGGCGCCTCGCGGATCGAAGAGCTCGCGCTGTCGACACCGCTCGCAGCCAATGTGCCCGCTGCTGTTTCGGCTGCGCTCAACCGGAACAGGACCGGCGGCAACCTAGAGATCTGGGGCGCGAGCGGCGCGGCATGCGATCCAGTGACCGAGTTGCTTTGGTATGGCGAGCTTGCAGCACGCCTCGAGTGTGCGGAATTCACGCCGAGCCAAGTCACGTCACGCTTGCGCTTCGTCTGGCGCGCGATGGAGCCGATCGGCTGGTTCGACAGCGGCGTAGAGAATCTCAGCGTGTGCGCGGCCGGATCGTGTCCGGGCACGACCAGTGGCATCGGCCGCAACGGCACAGCGATCAGCGCGCCTTCTGGAACCTACTCGGTGAGAGGCAACAGCCTGCCGAATCCCGGTGGCGTCGTGTGGCAGCTCGGTGGGCGTCACATGGGGCAGCTGATCGCGAAGTGGGATGATCCGGTCGTCGATCGGGACGCGCCCACGTTTCATCAAGGCCTCGTGCGGATGCCTCCGCAGGATCCCTTTGGCGATGCTTGGTACTGCATCGGCGACGGGTCGAGTCGCGCGGAGGATCCCACCGGCGAGGGGGAAGGCTTCGTCACGCTTCGCAACCTCACACGCGCGGCCCAGTGCGCAACCGGTGCCGGCACAGCGGCGATCACCATCGCCAACTACACAGCCGACATCGACACCACCGACACCGAGCGCGCCATGACAGGTGCATCGGCGAGCAGCGGTCACTGTGCGGTCAACATGTGCGAGATGCTTTTCACGGACCGCAACGGCGATTGGCGCTCACTCGCGCTGACCCTGCGCACCCAAGACTCAGTCGGCGACTACTTCACGCCGACCTTGGTCACGACACCCATCACGGAAGCCTACTGGGTCCTGATTCGACCTGACGGAAGCGTGGAGCGCTCGTGCATCGGCGGCGGCAGCGTCCACTACGACCCGATGGGCGAGACGACCATCTCGCTCACGGGCATCGGCACACCCATCACCTGCCCAGGCGAAGCAGTGACACCCAACTCACTCGACATCATGCTCGAGTAGACGCCCCAAGGCAGCGATGGAGCGGAACCTTGGCATGGAGGGCTGCGATCACAGCGTGTGCTTGCCCATCGACTTCTCGCTTACTTTGAGCAGCGGGCGAGATAGTCCGTGAGGTTGGTCGACCATCGGGTTGCCGACAGTTGCGGTGTCTTCGTGCGGCTGATGACGACCTGGCGTGTGGCTTTGAGCGCGGTGGCGACGCTGGCCAGCCTGTCGAAGGTCTCTGGAGTCGGTGACGTGGTTAGCTTGATCTCGATCAGCTCGCGCCGACCGCGTCCCTCCAATACGAGATCCGCTTCGTGACCATCGTGCGAGCGAAAGAAGTACGCCTGCAGGTCTTCGCCGCGCGCTTGGCGCACGGTGAGGATCTGCTCGATCACAAAGCCTTCCCAACTCGCGCCCACCCAGGGCTTGGTGGTCAGATCGTCGCCGGCTCCAGCGTCGAGCAAAGAGTGCAGCAGTCCCGTGTCACGCATGTACAAACGTGGGCTGCGCACGAGGCGTTTCTTGAGGTTGGCCTCATAGGGCGGCAACGAGCGCAGCAGGTAGGCGCCCTCTAGGTACGTCAGGTAGCTCTGCACCGTGTGGTACGAGATACCTAGGCTAGCGCCCAGCTTCGATGCGTTCAGGGTCGTGCCTTGCAACGCGGCCAGCATGCGTAGCAAGCGCATGGTCGCCGGTGCCTTCGCGGACATCCCGAGGTTCGGCAAGTCGCGTTGCGCCATCAGCTCCAAGTAGTTCTTCTGCCATGTAGGGTACGCGCGCGCTTTGAGCACGCCGCCGTCAGGAAAACCGCCGTAGCGCCAGAGCACATCGAGCTGGTCTGCCCCAACCTCAGCCATCTGAAGCGGTGACAGCTCGACGACCGACAAGCGCCCCGCCAATGACTCGCTCACCTGTTGCATCAAGCTCGGCGCTACCGACCCCAACAACAAGAAGCGACCGTTGCGCTTGCGTGCCGCATCGATCGCTCCGCGCAAGCGTGAGAACAAGGCGGGCCACGTCTGTGCTTCGTCGAGCACAACGAGCCCTTTCTTGGTCATGAGGTCATCCCAGCCCAGGTCGAGTCGCACCCGGTCGGCGTCCTGCTCCATGTCGAAGTACGTCTTGGAAAGTGCCCGCGCCAACGTCGTCTTCCCGCATTGACGCGGACCCACCAGCGCCACGGCCGGAAACTCCCGCAACCGCTCCCGCACCAGCTTCGCCACCGTCCGCTTCAGCATGCCTTGAAGATTAGAAACTAATTTCTATTTTTCAATACCCGCCCGTCAAAAGAACCACGCGCTTCCGACCGAACACGCTCCATGGTTGAGGCAATCGCGTCGACCCCGCACTGTCACGCTCCGTGGTTGACGCGCGTTGATCAGGTGTGGGCCCAGCGTTCGATGGCGCGGATGAAGGTTGTGGGTTGTTCGACTTGGGGGAAGTGGCCGGCGTCGTCGATCAGCACGAGGCGCGCGCCGGGCAAGCGCGTGGCCAGTGCTTCGGCGTTGCGTTGGCTCGTGCCGGGAAGCCGATCTGCCCTGCCGAAGAGGAGCAGCGGTGGCGTCTGCGCTGCGGGGGGTCCGTCGCCTGCGAGCAGAATCTCGATGTAGCGCGGAATGATCAGCGGCCAGCTGTCCATGGCCGCGGTGAGGCTGATCGGGAGACGCGATGGGTTGGCGAAGGCACGGCGTAGTGAAGCCTCGCGATAGATGCCGCGCACCACTGCGCCGATCACGATTCGCGCGAGGCGACCGCGGGTCAGCGGCATGAGCCAGGGCGGAGTCGCGGGCATCGCGAAGCCGTTCACCATGGCGAACCCATGCACGCGTGCCGGAAAGCGTCCGGCGACCGACGCAGCGACACTCGCACCAAACGAGCTTCCGACCCACCACGCGCGCTCGATGCCAAGCACATCGAGCAGCGCCACGAGCCAACCAGCGTACGCAGCAACCGATGGCAACCCGGGCTGCTCGACCCAACCGAGCCCGGGCAGCTCAGGCGCAATCACGCGGTACGTGCTCGCGAGCCGGTCCCACACCGCGCTCCAATGCATCTCCGCGCCGGCCCATCCCCCGTGCAGCAACACAAGCACAGGCGCAGACGCATCACCCGCAACCCACACCCGCGCCGGCCGCCCCAACACCTCAGCCTCAGTCCGCGTCACCATCGCCGCAACCCTATACCCCGCATCAAAGAACCACGCCCGTCTGCTTGTGCCGCGCGTGCGTTCAAGCCCGGTCAATGACGACGTCCTCGCCGGCGTCGTTGCGCGACTCACTTAATCATCTGATACGAGGGCTAGGTCGGCGAGCTCCTGAGTGAGGTTGCGCAGGTCGTGCACTTTGATGCGGTGCTCCGAGATCGTATAGACGAAGTCGTCCATGAAGACGGTGCGTTTGACCATGGAGCGTGCTTGGGTCCACCAGCTCGCGCATGCGGCGCCGACGCCGTACGTGCCGGTGTTGTTGTACGGATCGACGTACGGGAGCGAGATGTCGCCGGTGAGCGTGAAGCCGCCATCGACCGTAACGCCGTAGAGCTTGACGCCGCTGAAGGTCATCGTGCCGTAGCTTGAGCCGCCCGCGCTGCTCTCACACACGGTGACCGGCACCGCCAACGTCTGGCGCGGCGCGAAGTAGTTGAACGCAAGATGATTGGTCGCCGCCTCGGAGCTCGATCCGCGCGTACCGATCGTGGTCTTGTGCGCGAGCGTTGGCATCGCGGGGTCGGCGACGTCGAACACTTGGAGTTGCAGGCCCTGGAAGAACGCAAAGCTGCCTTGGTCTGAGCCTTCGAAACCGATCGCGAGCAAGTGGCTGTCGTCGAGCGGATGCATGTAGGTCGAGAAGCCCGGGATCTTGAGCTCGCCGATCATCTCAGGGTGCTCAGGCACCGAAAGATCGAACACGAATAACGGGTCGGTCTTCTTGAATGTCACGACATAGCCGCGATCACCCAAGAAGCGCACCGAACGAATGTCCTCGGTCGGTGCGATGTCGTCGACCACGCCGACGCGCACCAGCTCTCCGCCCTCACGCGCGAGCACGCTAAGTGTGCTGTGCACGTTGGGACTCGGCAGGTGGCCCGTGGTGGTCGCGATGCGCAGATGGCCTTCGTGCTCGTCCATCGAGAACTGATTGAGCACACGTCCTTTGACGACGCCGCTCGCGACGTACGCATTGGTCGCGCCGGTGAGATCGAACTGATGCACCGTGCTCGCCTCCTCGTCGCCGTCGGCAAGACCACTGAACCATTGATCGCCGCCGCGCTGCTGTCGCACCGACACGTAGTACGCGTCGGCCGATGCATAGGTCGCGCCTGGGCGCGAGACGATCGTGCTCGGGTCGATCGGCGTGTCGGACTGCATGTCGAAAGACAGCAGGTGGATCAGCGACGTGCCGTCGGCGAGCGGTGAATCGTAGAAGCCTGTACACGGATCACGCGAAACCCGCGGCTGCCCTTCCACGCGGTCGTCGATGCTGCCGGTCAGCGCGTCGAGCGGCACCTGATCGATCGCCGCTTCTGCCAGCGTGGTCAGCTCGGCGTAGCGTTCCCACGCGCGTTCGACGTCGCCTTCGACGAACACCGGATATGTGACGGTGCGGGAGCCGTAGTCGTAGCTGACCGTTCCGGTACAAAGGCCGTCGCGGTCCATCTCGCGGAAGGCATTCACCAGGTCGCGCATGATTGCGGGCTCGTCGTAGATCATGACGTGCACGGCGCTGTCGATCCGGCGCGCGCTCACGAAGCTGCCGCTGAGCTCGATCGTTCGCAGCAAGTGGGGCGCGCTGCGATCGGTGATGTCATACAGCGCAAGCTCCGTGGCGTTGCCGTCTCCGGTGAAGTCGCAGTCGTAGCCGTAGGTGCACTCACTGACCGGCCAGACTCCGGGAGGCTGCGTCGTGGTGTCGGCCCTGGGCTTGGAGAGCACCAACAGCGCGCGATCACCCGCGACGAACATTCGCTTCGGAGTCAGCGCGAGCGCGGTGCGCGAGATCACGTGGGCTTGTGCGGCGGGCCAAGCATCGATGATCTGGAACGCATCATCCGCGAGCACGTAGATGTAGCCGTCGTCGTTCTTGACGAAATCAGGCTCGTCGACGCCGCGCTGTTGGTTGTTGGTCTCGGACACATCGCTCGCCCGGCTGCCGTCCCCAAACAGCGGGCCCGTCCCGCTCCCGCCACCCGCACCGAGGTCGTAGAAGGTGAAGTTGCCGTAGCAGTACTGCCGCGCGATCGCCTGCAAGCCATTGTGGGCCCAATCGGCAGCAAACTGTCTGATCGCGCGCTTGGCCGCCGCCCGCACCGACCGGTCGACGTCATCGCACGTGTTCAATGCGACGAGCGCTGCGGTCGCCCTCGGCTCGCCCGCGTCCGGCACGGCAGCGTCAGGCGAGACGGCATCGGGCGCGTCGCCGCCATCAACGTCGACTGCGCCGCTCGAGTCACGCGCGCACGCAACCAGGAGCACAAGACAAGCGACAGTAACGAAACGACAACTACGAGAGAGTGAGCACGGCATCGATCACCTGAGGGCTGTTGGGGCCTGACAAAACGCCTCCAGCACGATCGCCGCCCAGCACACGACCGGACAGGTGTCATCCGCGCCACCCCAGCGGCAGATGACGCGCATCGCTGTTCCATGTTTGTTCACTGTTTGTACAAGAACTAGACAAACCATGTTCGCGGGGCTAGATCAAGCCCATGTCGTCGTCGCGCTATCGGATTCAGGCCGTGGCTGAGCTGACCGGGATCCCGGCGGCGACGTTGCGTGCGTGGGAGCGGCGCTACGGTGTGCCGCGGCCGGCGCGTACGCAGTCGTCCTATCGGCTCTACAGCGACGATGACGTGGCGCTGTTGCGGCGCATGCGCGCGCTCAGCGAGAGCGGGTTGTCCGCGGCAGAAGCAGCGCGCGTGGCATTGGAGTCGTCGACCGTCGACCCGCGTGAGGTGGCACCGCCGAATGCGTTTGCTGCCGCGATGGAACGGATCGTGAGCGCCGCCAGCAGCCTGGATGGCGATCGGATGGAAGACGAGCTGCGCGAGACGTTGACGTTGGGCTCGGCGTTGAACGTGGTGGAGCGCGTGTTCGCACCGGCGTTGCGGCAGATCGGCGACCTTTGGCACGAGGGCCGCATCACCACCGCCCACGAGCACATGGCAAGCGAGCTGATCGGAAATCAGATCCGCGACCTGCTGCGCTTGGTGCAGCCGTCGGATCATCACCGTCTCGCGCTGCTCGCGTGCTTCGCCGACGAAGAGCACGTCTTGCCGCTGTACGTGGTGGGCTTTCGTTTCATCGATTGGGGCTGCCGCGTGCGCATGCTGGGGTCGCGCACGCCGCCCTTGGCGCTGCGCGTTGCGATCGAAGCGTTGCAACCCGACGTGGTCGGACTGTCGATCACCTCGCCACTACAAGCGCCGCGCGCGCGCGAGCTGGTCGATGCCTACGGTGAGGCCTGCGGTGATGTGCCGTGGTTGGTCGGCGGCTCCGGCAGCAACGCTCTGCGCGAGCGTGTGCACCGCCGTGGTGGCGTGGTGGTCGGCACTGATCCCGATGCGGTCCATCGCGCGCTGCAGGGCGCGCTCACGAGCCGGGCCGCTCAGTAGACAGCTGTCTACAGTTTGTACTGGGCATTGATTGACGATGAACGAGCCACTGCCAATGGTGATCGACGACAACCGAAGGAGAAGCTGATGCGCATTCTGTTGGTGATGCCGACCCCGTTCGAGACCGGTCGTTTGGGTTTGGAGAACGTGGTGTGGCTGTCGGAGCCGGTGGCGTTGACGGCGATCGGCGCGATGGTGTCCGACCGTCACGACGTGCGCGTGATCGACATGCGGCTCGAGCCCGAAGAGACGTTGGCGAAGACCTTGGTGTCGTTTCAACCGCACCTGGTCGGCACCACCAGCATGACGACCGACGTGTACCAAGCGAAGGCCGTGCTGCGCATGACGCGCGAGATCGTACCGAGCGCGCTGACGGTGGTGGGTGGTCACGCGCCCACGTTGCAGCCCCAAGAGTTCGACGAGCCGTACATCGACGTGATCGTGCAGGGCGAAGGCGAGCACACGTTCAAAGCGTTGGTCGATCGCTGGCAGGCGCAGCACCCAGCCGGCGATCGCACCTTCGAAGGCATCGATGGCCTGCGCTACACCGACGCGAACGGTGCGCGTGTCACCAACGGCAAGCGCGCGCAGACGGTGAGCCTGGACGACCTGCCGATGCCGAATCGGCGGTTGATTCAGCAGTACCAGGGCCGCTACTTCTTCACCGTCGCGCGGCCGATGGCGTCGATCTTCACCAGCCGTGGCTGCAGCTTCGACTGCAACTTCTGCGCGATCTGGGAGTTCTACGAGCGCCGCACGCGCTTTCTCTCCGCCAAGAAGATCGTCGACCAAATGGAGGCGTGCGACGAGCCGTTCGTGTTCGTGCTCGACGACAACTTCCTCTCCAACAAGAAGCGCATCGCCGAGCTATGCGATGAGATCGAGCGTCGAGGCGTGAAGAAGTTCTGGATGACCCAGGGCCGCACCGACTTCGTCGCCGACAACCCCGAGATCATCGAGCGCTTGTCGAAAGCGGGTTTGGTCGGGCTGCTCAGCGGCTTCGAGTCCAACGACGACGACAACCTGGAGGCGCTGCGCAAGAAGAACAGCTGGGAGAAGAACAAGCGCGCCAACGAGATCCTGCGCGACAACGGCATCTTTTCCACCGGCATCTTCATGGTGCGCGCCGACTGGGAGAAGCATCAGTTCGACGCGCTGTACGAGTACATCAACAGCCTGGAGATCGGCATTCCGCTCGTGACGATCCTGACACCGCTGCCCGGCACACAGCTGTTCCGCGCCTATCAAGATCAGCTCTTGACCACGGACTACCGCCTGTTCGATCTGCTGCACGCTGTATTGCCGACGAAGTTGCCGCGCGAAGAGTTCTACAAGCACTTCGCACGCTCAGCCGACGACACGGTGACGTCGGTGAACAAGGCCATCGCCAACATGGTGAAGAAGCGCCCGGACTTGATCCGGCGCATCGTGCCCAACGTGCTGTGGTTCTACGCGCGCACCTGGCGCTATCAACGCGTGCACCGCGACTACCGGTCGTTCTTGCGCGACGAGGAAGGCTTGCTCAACGGTCCGGGACAGCAGCGCATGTTGACCTGGCGCGACGTGCGCTACCCGGGCGCCGAGAACGAAGCGCCGATCGATCAGAGCGCGAACGACGGAAAGCGCAGCAACCTGATCCCGCTCCGTATTCCGAAACGCACCTGGGTCGATGACGTCGCGGACGCGCAAGCCAGAAGCGCGCATAAGAACGACATCCATCCAGCGACGGACACGCGACACGCGACTGACGTCAGCAACGCAGTGGAAGGTGCAGCATGACCAGCGATGCCAAGCAGTTCCTGATCGAGTTACGCCGCGAGATCGAAACCCATCCTGGGGTGAATCATCTGTTTCTGAACCGACTCGCGACGAGCCCCTTCGCGCGCCAGGACTATCGCGTCTTCGCAGAGAACCACTATCCGCTGGTCTGCGTGTTCACGAGCTACCTGGAGGCGCTGTTGATCCGCGCGCCGGAGAGCGAAGCCAAGCTGTGGTTGGCCAAGGTGCTCGTCGACGAATATGGCGAAGGCTCCGAAGGCCACGACCACGCCACGCTGTACGGCGACTTCTTGAAGGCGTGCGGCGGCGATCCGAGCGTTGAGCCCACCGGGCGCATTCGCTTGCCAGCGCAGCAGTTCATCGCCACCCATCGCGCGATCGTGAAGACGCGTCCGTTCTTGGAAGGTCTCGGCGCGGTCGGTCCGGGTCACGAGTGGGCGATCCCGAAGATGTTCGATGCTGTGATCCCCGGCTTGCGGCGCGCGGGCTTCAGCGAGCAGGAAATCAATTACTTCACGCTGCACGTGGAGCAGGACGGCGATCACGGCGCATGGCTCGAAGAAGCGCTCGAGCGCTACGCCACCAACGACCAAGCGCGCGCGGAGGTCCGTCGTGGCGCGTTGGCGAGCTTGGAGGCGCGACGGCGCTTCTGGGATGGCGTGCAGCAAGCGGTGATTGCGTACCGACAGCCACGTGCCGCACGACCGGATGGGCCGACGCCGCGCAGCGTGTTGCACGAGATCGCGCTGACCGCGTGGGATGGCTTTGCCCTGGGGCAGCGGGTCGAGGCGCGCATTCGTCGTGAGCTCGAGCAACGACGGTTGACGTTGCGTCAGACGATCGAGCAGGGTCGTCAACTCGGGTGAATGGACAACACGATCTGGTCGCGACGTGAGCTGTTGAAGGCAAGTGCCGGCGTGGTCTTGGGCGCGGCGGTGCTGGAGACGCTGTCGCTGCGCGGCCTGTTCGACAACCGCTACGTCGCCGCGATCGATCCCGCGCGCGCGACCGACATCGCAGAACGCTTGTTCGCGCTGGACGGCCTGGAGCCCGGCGGTGTGCTGCACCTGGGGCAGAGCACGCACGTGATGCAGCTCGGCGGCGTGCGCGTGCTGACAGATCCGTGGTTCTTCGATCCTGCGTTCGGTGCGTTACGCCATCCGGCACCGCTGCCGATCGCGCCGCAAACATTGGGCGCCATCGATGTGATCGTGATCAGCCACGATCACCCCGACCACGCCGATCGCAAAGCGCTCGATCGACTCGACAAGAACGCGTTGGTCGTCGTCGGCGCGAAGTCGTTGGTCACGCCGCTGCGCGCGCTCGGATATACGCAGGTCGAGCACGTACCGCGCGATCGGGAGGCGACCTTGGGCGCATTGAAGATCACCGGTGTGCAAGCGGTGCATGACGTCCCCGAGACCGGCTATGTGCTGACAGCCGGCGATGCGTCGATCTACTTCGCGGGTGACACCTCGGCCGACGCGCTGTTTGAAGCGGTCGCCGAGCGTTGGAAGCTCTCGCTGGCGATCTTGCCGATTGATGGCACACGCCTGCGCGGCGAAGCACGGTTGGTGATGAATCCCGATGAAGCCGCCGCAGCCACCGCGCTGCTCAAGCCCAAGCAGGTGATGAGCGGGCACGCGGATGCAATCTTCGGCGACCCGATCGCGCAGCACCTGTTGTCGCAGCGCGCGTCGCACCCACACCAGAGGTTCAAGCAGCTGGTGAAGGAGCTCGCGCCGCGGGTGACGTGTGTGACGCCACGACCAGGCGAGCTAGCAACGCTGACGTCGTGATCAGCGCGCGTCCCGACGGTCGGTTTGAACGCATCACGTGATGCCGTTACCGTGGCGCATGGGTTTGCGGCTGTGGTTGTGCGTGTGCGTGTTGTGGATCGGCTGCGGTGACGACGCGACGGGCGCGGGCAGCGGCGGATCGGCAGGCAGCGGCGCGGTCGGCGGCAGTGGCGGATCCAGCGGCAGCGCGGGTACGAGCGGCGTCGGTGGGTCGGGTGGAACCGGCGGCAGCGGCGGAGTGAATGGTTCAATCGATGGCGGCGCTGACGACGCTGCGCTCGACGCGGACGCCCTGCGCGACGCGGGCGATGCCGCAACCGACGCCGGACCGGTGCCGTATGTGGAGCCACCGGAGACGATCGATCTCCACGAGCTACCGACCAGCGTGCCGACGGTACAGATCGAGATCGCGCCGGCAGCGCTCGCCCAGCTCGAAGCCGCGCCCTATGACGCTGCCGATGTGCTGGGAACGTTCGTGGACGAGAGCGGCGTGCGCTACGAGAACATCGATCTCAACTTTCGCGGCGCCTATGCCTTGCGCTCGTTGATCCAAAGCGGCGGGCCGCAGCGCAACTGGAAGGTGAAAGTGCCGAGCGCGCAGCTCTACCGTGGTCGGCGCGAGTGGAACTTCAACTACGAGCCGCACCTGCGCCAGAAGCTCGCTTACGACTTGATGCGCTTCGCCGGCGTGAAGTGCGCATCGGCGCGGCATGTATTGCTGATGGTCAACGGCGCGCCGCACGGCTTGTATTTGGAATACGAAGATCCCGACAACAAGGCTTGGTTGCGCGACAAGCTCGGCGACGACACCGGCGATCTCTACAAAGCTGCGACCGACTTGCCGGGCATGCCGCGCTACTTCGCCACCACCGAGTACTTGGGCGATACCGACGCGGACTACCTGCTTCACTACAACAAGAAGACCAACAACAACGACGTACCGGTCAGCTACGCGCGCCTGCGCTCGTTCTTGGATGGCTTGAACCACACCCCGACGCATGAGTTTCCGACGTGGATCCAGGCCAACTTCGATGTGCCGAAGCTGATTCAGTACTTGGTGGTCGCGAGCTTCCTGTCGAACTGGGACGGGTTGCCGCAGCGCCCGAAGAACTTCTGGTTGTACGAGATCCCGGCGGCGCAGCGTTGGATCTTCATCCCGTGGGACTTGGACGGCACCTTCAGCGTCGCCACCTTCGGCCTCAACCCGATGGGCACACGGGCGTCGATCTTCTATCAGTTCGGCAATCACGAACCGTATGCAGCAGAGGACGGTGAAGGGACCGAGCGTCCGTTGATTCGGCGCGTGATGGCGCATCCGGCGTTTCGCGATGCGTACGTCGCGGCCTACCGCCAAGCGATGACCACGTTCCTCGACCACGACTACTTGCTGAACCGACTCGATGCGCTGGAGCAACTGTTGGTGAATGCGGCGTCCACGTCCGATCGCACGCGTGTGGAGAGCTCCACCCAGACCATGCGTCAGTTCATCGATGAGCGACATGCGTACGTGACCGACGTGCTCGACAACTTGTGAGACGTCGGTTGGCTAGAGAATCCGGCGCGCCGATCGCGTTGTTTGCCTGCTCGACCTCGCGGCGAAACATCTCCCGCACCATGCTGAGCGGCGCATGTTCGCCGTTGCCTACCTTCGAGAGCTGACCGTCCCGCGCTTGATCCTGTGGTGCTACCTGCTTTGGTGGGCGTTCACGGTTTGCGTGTACTTCGATCCGAGCCCGCGGCTGTGGCTCACCTCGCTCGGCATCAGCGGCATCATCGGCACTGCGCTGTACCTGAGCACGGCTCACGCCGCGAAGACCAAGACGCGCCTCGATCGCTGGCAGGTGTTCCGGTTCTTCCTGATGCCCTTCTGCGTGTCGAGCTTCGCCGCGCTGATCAAAGACCGCGGCTTCATCCTCGTCTTCCACCCCACGCTCCGGGCGAACCTCCAAGCGGTCGGCCTGTGCATCGCCTTCACCGCCCTCACCCGTCTCGCCCACATCACCCACCGCCGTCCCAGGGACAACGTCCCAGGGACAACGTCCCAGGGACGTGCGCCGTAACGTCACATTTGGGGGACAATCCTTGTCGGATGTGGCGTTCTGTCGGGGGGTTGCCTACACTTCGGCGCCATGTCTCAGGATGCGGAGAAGATCATCGACGCAGCGCTCCGGCTGTCCGCGAAGGAGCGCGAGCTGATCGTGGGCCGGCTCCAGGACAGCCTGGTCGGCGAGGACACCCGCACGAACATCAACGCCAACTGGATGCAGGAATCGCAGCAGCGCGTGGAGCGGTTGCGCCGCGGCGAGATGCAGTTGCTAGGTGTGGAAGAGACCCCCGAGCTACGCCCAACTCGTCGCTGACCCGACGCACGCGTGCGCATCGCGCGGTGGTCCTCATTCAAGCGAAATGTCGCAATGAACGCTTGGCCCGTCCGCGGGCACTACCACGCATGAGCTTCCTTTCTCCACGTGTTGCCCTGGTTTGGACTGGCGCCTGGCTCGCCCTGCACGCGTCGCCGACCTCAGCTCAAGACCCGGCGCCGAATGCACCCGAGCACCTGGTGCTTCGCTTCGACCCTTCGGCGGCCAACCTCAACCAGTCCGCGATCTACGCCGCGGTCGCGGAAGAAGTGCATCTGATCGTCGCTGATGAGGGCTCCGAGCAAGCCGCCACCTTGACCGTGTCCGTCACCAGCGGCGGCGACATCCAGCTCATCTATCGTCCGGCGCATGAGACGGTCGCGCGCACGATCCCGGTCACCAACACCAGCAACGTGCCGCGCCTGATCGGTCATCTCGCGGGCAACATGGTTCGCGACGAAGCCAGCTCTGTGCTCGCAACGCTGGGTCCCGACGCTGCGCCGCCCGCGCCGCAGGCCACACCGGAGCCGGCACAACCCGCGACGATTGCGATTCGCCCTCACACGCTCGACCCATGGCGCAACGACCCCGAGTCTGCGAGCGACGCGCCATACCTCCAGGACAAGTGGATCACCACGGTGATGTTCGGCAGCGCGATCGACGCCCTACCCCAGACTCGGATCGCTGTGCACCAGACCAAGCGCTTCGATCGCCTGGAGATCGGCGTGGGCTTGCAATTCGATCTGGGCCGCACGCGCACCGGAGCAGGTGATCACGGCGCGTATCAGGTGACGCTGCCCGTATCAGCGGAGTACCGCGCGCTGGGCGCCAACGAAGGCTATCTCCAGCTGGGCACGTCCTTCGGCCTTCGCGTCGGCCAGCTGCTCGACAGGAAGCTCGGCGCGCGCTCCGATGCGCACGCACAGCTCGCGATCGACCTGCATGTGACCGCAGGCTTCGCGACCGCGCGCGATCAAGGTGTGTTGATCCGCGCTGGCATCGGCGTGCTGCCCAATCGGTTCGACGTGTGGACCGACCGCTTCGGCCACCTCGCGGTCGATCCGATGCAGCCGACGCTTCAGCTCGGCTACCAAGCGGGCTGGTGATCGGTGCGTGGAATTGAACAGTCTGCGCGCCCGCGGGCACTACCACGCATGAGCTCACTTCGTTTGTTCGTCAGCTTGGTGTTCGGTCTGCTGTTTGCTGGTCTGACCGTGATCGCGCGCGCGCAAGCGACGCCACCGATCACACCTGCCGACTTGGTGTTGCGCTTCGATCCGTCTGCAGCCGCGCTCGATCAGACGAGCATTCGCGCCGCGATCGCCCAGGAGCTGGCCATGACTCTGGCCGACGACGGTTCCGATCAAGCCGCCACGCTGATCGTCTCGGTGACAACGAGCGGCGACGTGCAGCTGACCTATCGCCCCTCGCGCGAGGTGCTCACGCGCAGCGTTCCGATCACCAACACCAGCGACGTGCCACGCCTGCTCGCACAACTGGCCGGCAACCTCGTGCGCGACGAAGCCAGCGCCTTGATCGCAGAGCTGCAGCCAGCGCCGACAGCGACCACGGCAACACCAGCCACAACGATCCCAACGAACGCCACGAGCACCAGGCGTGCGTCACTCACCGCCACGCCAACGCTGCCCCACGACACAGCGACACCGTACCTGGACAACGCGTGGATCTTCTCGGTGCTCGGCGGTGGCGGAATGAGCTTGGCGGACGACGATCCCGCGTTCGGTAACCTGGTGCTCCAGCTCTCCAAACGCTTCGACCGCGTGGAGATCGGGGTCGGCGCGCGCTTCGCCTACGGCAACATGCCGATCGTGGCCCGCCCGGTGGGAGACGATCAGGGCATCTTCGCCTTCAGCGACGTCGCGATCGGCTATCAGGTCACATTGCCGGTGTCGGTGGAGTACCGCGTGCTCGGCGCTCACAACGCGTACTTGCAGCTCGGTGTCGCCACCGGCCTACGCCTGGCCGGCTTCATGAACCAATCGCGCTCGGTCGCCTCGGGCAGCGCCCCCTACTTGATGATCGGCGTGCAGGCGACCACTGGCTTTGCATTGGCGAAGAACCACGGCGTGATGTTGCGGGTGGGCTGGGATCTACTGCCCGTCTCCCACAAGATCGCCAACGGCGAGGGCACCTATGAGCTAGCGCCTTTGCCGTTTGGTGTTCAGCTCGGTTGGCAGATTGGTTGGTGAGGTTGGACGCGTTTTCCAAAGTGCTTGGCCTGCGCTTGCCATGGGTCGTCGCGTCGGATGATCCGGTCGCACGCGCGCGCGCCAGTGACGAACGCGCCATCGCCGCGCTGTACACCGCACACCACGAAGCGCTGCGTGGCTTCTGTCGACGTTTGATCGGTGACCCGCAAGCCGCCGAAGACCTGGTCCACGATGTGTTCGTGGCACTCCCGCGCGCGCTGTCGCGGTACCGCGGCGACAGCAGCATGCCGACGTTTTTGCGCGCGATCGCCATCAACCACGCGCGTCATCACATCCGTGCAGCGACCCGTCGCCGTGCCGCGATGGATCGCTTGGCCAGCGAGCTGGAACATGACGCCGGCTTTGCGCGCGAAGAGATCGAGCGTCGTGAGCTGGCGCGTCAGTTGACCGTAGCGCTCGATCAACTGCCGGTCGCCCAGCGTGTTGCCTTCGTGCTGTGCGAAGTGGAAGAGATGAGCGCGGTGGACGCTGCCGTGGTGATGGATGTGCCCGCCGCGACCGCGCGCACACGCCTGTTTCACGCGAAGCAGAAGCTGCGTGAGCTTCTCGGTGACGCCGAGCGAGGTGAGCCATGACCGAGCGCTTCGTGATGCGAGCTGCGATCGATGCCCTGCGGGCCACCTCGGGCGAGAGCCACGATGCAGACCGAACGCGCCAGCGCATCGTCGGCACCGTGGCGACGCGAAAACGTCAGCGAAGACAGGCGATCGCGCTGGTCGTGTTCACCTTCGTCGGCCTACCGCTCGGCACGACCGCATATGCTGCGTTCTTCGGCACGCCGGTGTTCGTGCAGCAGTGGATCGATCGCGTGATCGCCAGCGCGCCGGAAGCCACGCCGAAGCCAAGCAAGCTTTCGCCACAGGGTGCGCCCGGTGTCGCGCCGCCGGTGCTTCCAGCGCCGATCGCTCCCCCAACGCAAGTCGCTCCCATACCACCACGGCAGCTTCCGATCGCATCGTCCGCAGCAGTCACTGAAGATCGAGGGCAGCTCGCACCGGCCGGTGCAACGCACGTGAAGCGTCCGAGGTCCGTTGGAGCCGTAGAGCGCCACAAGCGCACGATCGCGCACGTCGCTGCGCCGACACCCGCACCACCTGCGGATCCCTCGGACGGGCTCTATAACCGCGCCCACCAGCTGCACTTCGTCGCGCGCGATCCGGCCGCAGCGCTCGCCGCATGGGATGCGTACTTGGCGCAAGCGCCTTCCACGACGCTCTTGCCCGAAGCCAAATACAACCGCGCGTTGTGCCTGGTTCGCTTGCGTCGCGAGGCCGATGCGATCGAAGCGCTCACCCCGTTTGCCAACGGCAGCTTCGGCAACTACCGCAAGCGCGAAGCCGCCGCGTTGCTGCAAGCCCTTCGCCGCTGACGCGCCGATCCGTGCTTCAGGCCGAAGCCCGAAACGCCGTTTGTGCAATCCATGCCCCTGAGCTCGCAGCCGAGCGCCAGCAGCGCTCACACAGCCGCCGACGATGTAAACGAAGCGCGTGCGCTGGCCGCCCCGCGCATCCCACGCGATCTGGCGGACTCAATCGCACCGCGTCCGTGGTGGGCGTCGCTGTGGGTCTGGACCCTCGGCGGCACACTCCTTGTCTGCAGCCTGATGTACGCCCTCGCCTGCCACCTGGGCATCGTGCGCTGACGGGCGACGCGCGATCGGGCAACTCGGCCGCGCGTGTCTACGTGCCGGCCCGGGGTTGGCGTAGTAAGGAGCGCGCGTGGACGAAGAAATCGAGTCGCCGTTCAAGCAGGTCGGTGGAGAGCAAGAAGTGATCGCGCTGGCACACGCGTTCTACGACGCAATGGAGGCGCACGAGCCCGAGCTGACCGCGACGCACCGCAGCCTCGAGCCGGGGAAAGTTCACCCGGAAGTGCGCGAGCGCTTTGCGTTGTTTCTGATCGGGTGGCTCGGCGGTCCTCAGACCTACATGGAGCGCCATGGCCATCCGCGATTGCGCATGCGTCACGCCAAGGTGCCGATCAACGAAGCGATGCGCGACGCGTGGTTGCGGGCCATGACGCGGGCGATGGATCAACGCAACATCCACGGCGAGCTTCGCGCCTTCTTGGACGCCCGCTTCGCCGACGTCGCCAACTTCCTGCGCAACACCCCAGGTTGATCGACGCGCGCTACTTCTTGCCGACGGTGGAGCCTGGCTTCGCCTTTGGGTCGACGATGTGCGCGTGGTCGACCAGGTTCCACGAGTCGCCGTTGCGATAGAGGCGCTTGGCCAGACGCGGATAGTCACCCACGTCGTGGGCGTAACGATTGCCGACCACCAGGCAGCGCAACGGATCGGGCCCAGGGTTGTGCAGGCTGTGCGCCGGACCGCGCGCCGGCAGCCCGACGAAGTCACCAGGACCGAGCTCGAAGGTTTCGTCATCGAGCGTCAACACCGCCCTGCCGGACAGCACGTAAACGCACTCGTCTTCGTGATGGTGGCGATGATGCTCGGTGGAATCGGCGCCCGCGGGCACCTCGATGTGATGGATGCCGAACCCGTTCACACCGGTGGCGTCGCCGAGCGACTTGTTGATGCGTCGCGCGTTGGGGTTGAGGAAGTGCACCTTCGATGTGCCCTCCATCGCCTCGATCTCCGCGCGCTTGAGGATGTGCTTGCGTTGGGTCATGGGCTTGTGACGTTGAAGGTAAAGGTGCCGACGTTGATGCCACTTGGATCGATCAGCATGGTGTGAATGCCGCTGATCGGAATCGTCACCATCGATTGGCTCAGCGCACCGCACCCAAACGTTGGTCCGAAGACCGTGTTGCCGAGTGGATCGAGCAAGCTGTAGTTCGTGCAGCCAGCGACGCTGGTCGCGTGGACGCTGACTTGCTGCCCCATGGCGGCGTTGAAGGTGAAACGCGCATTCTGGCCGGGCACGGTGGTGACGGCGTTGACCGTGCTGCCGTTGATCGTGGCAGCGACCGAGGGGTCGGCGGGCAGGACGTAGCCGATCAGCTGCGTAGCCCCGACCTGCGAGCCGTTGGGATCGACGCGCACTGCGTACGTCTGCGTGGACGGCAACACGAACGGCTCGAGGAACCACTCGCTGCACACGAAGTCTGACGCCAGGTGGGTCTGGTTCATGTCAAACAGCGTGATCGTGTTGCACCCAGGTCCGAACACGCGCAGCGAGACGCGATCGCCGCCATTGCCCATCAGCTCGTAGGTGAGGTTGTTGCCAGGCTTGGCGATGTTGCCGGGCACGGCCGCGCCGTTGAAGGCGGCGGCAAGGATCGGATCGGACGCGAGCGTGTAGAGCTGCGCGCTGGTGGCGCCGACCTGTCCGCCGTTGGGATCGACCGTGATCCTGTGCTGGCCCGTGCTGGTGAGCGTGAAAGCTTCCAAGAACCACGGGCCGCATACGAACTGCGTCGCCAGTGAAACGTTGCCTGGAGACCAGAGCGTGACCGTATTGCAGCCCGGGCCGGACACGATCGCCGAGATGCGCGCGCCAGCGCTGCCCGTGAAGCGATACGTGAGGTTGTTGCCAGGCTTCGCGATCGCGTCCGGCACCGCGGGGCCATCGAGCACCACGTCGACGAGCGGGTCGGAAGCGAGCAAATGGAAGTTGACGGTCGAGCTGCCGGTCTGGAGCCCGTTCGGATCGATGTGAAGCGCAAACGTGCCGCTCTCGTTGAGCGTAATCACGTCCGAGAACCACGTGCCGCACACGAAGTCAGACACAACGGTCGCGTCGGTCGGACTGGCGACCCGCACGGTCATGCATCCGACGTTGGCGGCCGAGAGCGAAATCCGCTGCCCCGCGGTCGCAGTGAACGTGGTGCTGCCGTTGTTGCCTGGCGACGCGATTGGGATCACGGCTGCGCCGTCCAGCATGCCCCCGACGACGGGGTCGGGACCGAGCACCCAACCAGTGAAGGTGTGCTCGCCGACGGTCGCGCCCGTCGAATCGCTCGTCAGCTCATACGTGCCGGTGGTCAGCGCCGTATGCGCTGCGAGCTCGTAGTTGCCACAGACGAATACGCTCTCCACAGTCGCACCCGTGGCGTCGCGCAGCACCATGTCACGGCAGCCGGGACCGCCACTGCTCAACGTGATGCGCTGCCCTGCAATGACCTCGAACCGAAAGCGCGCGGGCTGTCCGATCGCGCTCGTCTGACCGTACGGCATGGCATCGACCGCCACCTGGCGCGGCAACAGCTCAGGCACCTCCCACAGTCGAATCGTCGCGGTCTGTGGAACGGTGGGTGCCGCGATCGTGACGCGATACGGACGCGAGCTGGGGAAGATCAGCTCTTCGTAGAACGCACCGCAGCCAAAGCGATTGAGCACCTCGTTGTCTTCGATGTCGATCACACGCAGCGTCGCGCAACCGCCGGCACTGCGCGCAGCCTCAATCGCCACCTTCTCGCCGAGCACACCGCAGAACGCGATGCCTTCTTCCTGATCGGCAACCGTCAGGCTCACCATCCCTGGCGAGCCATCAAGCGGCGTGGTCTCGTCGCACGGGATCTCGGGCAGTGGATCGATACCCGCGTCGCCCGATCCGCTGCCGCCACTGCCGCCCTGACTGCCGCCATCGGCGCTGCCACCACTGCCGCCCTGACTGCCGCCATCGGCGCCGCCCACACCACCGGCACCCGCGCGCGACGCGTCGGTGTCGCTCACGCTGCCATCACGCGGGTGGCCTGCATCCGGACGGCCCGCATCGAGCAACACACGACAGTCTTCGTCGACTTGACGATCGCAATCGTTGTCCAGCGCGTCGCAGACTTCTTCGCCGTTCGGATGCACCGCTGCCTCATCATCGTCGCAGTCGCCGGGGCGCGCGCTGCGGTTTGGAATCGGGAAGCACGCCGCGCTCGCAGGCAAACGAGAATTGCCGTAGCCGTCGCGATCGGAGTCCACGTACCAAACGGTGCTCGGGGCATTCTCGTCGGTCGCGCCGTCGCAGTCGTTGTCGAGCGCGTCGCAGATCTCGTTGGCGCCAAGCGCAGTGTTGCCATCGCGATCGTCACAGTCGGTACCGCCCTCGCAAGCGTCATCGGCGACGCCGTCCTGATCGTCGTCCTCCAGATCGTTGTCGGCGACGCGGAAGTCGGCACCGCCGCGACAATCATTGTCGACGCCGTCACAGCGCTCGGCGGCGCGCGGGCTCACGGTCGCGTCACCGTCGTCGCAATCGGTATCCAGGACCGATCGACCCACGAGCGGATCGCAGCTCTCCACGCTGTCGGTTGGATCGCCAAAGCCGTCGCCGTCCATGTCGCGGTACCACGGCACGGCCTGTGGAGACTCGTCGGTTGCGTCGTCGCAGTCGTTGTTCACGCCGTCGCAGATCTCGACTTGCGCGCCATGCACGGTCACGTCGGCGTCGTCGCAGTCATCGTTGAACAGCGACAAGCCCGCCGCACCCGCGCAGGCCATCACTGGCGAGCCATCCGCCACACCGTGCCCGTCGCGATCGGCATCGACGAACAACGGTCGCGTCACACCCTCGTCGGTGAGGTCGTCGCAGTCGTTGTTGAGCCCGTCGCACGCTTCGCTTGCCAGCGGGTTGACGCTGCGCCTGAGATCATCGCAATCGTCGCCACACGAAAGCGGCGCGTTCTCCGCGTCCGACGTGCGGTTGCAGCACGCGCTGTCCTCGAAATCGTCGCCATCTCGATCGCGACCACCGCGCGTGGCCGGGTTGCAGTCTTCGTCGCGGTGATCGAGATCACAGCTCTCGACGTTGCCGGGAAAGCGCAACGGATCGGCATCGTCGCAATCGTCACCCAGCGGCTGTTGGGCGCTGTCGCGACAGCTCAGGTCGCGGTGACCATCGCCGTCCAGATCAGGCGCTTCGTTGCGGCAAGCACGCGCGCTCTCCGAGCATCGATCGACTGTGCAGATCACGCCGTCATCGCAGTCGATCGCCTCGGACTCGCAGCGCTGGTCGTCGTTGCAGCGCTCCTGGCCGTTGCAATAGAGGCCGTCATCGCACTCCGCGTTGTTCGTGCACGCTTGGGGTGCGGCATCGCTGCCGGCGGCACCCGAGTCTTGCGCGCGCGGGTTCGCATCATCACCGCAAGCCGCCAGCACGCCGCACAGGAACACCAAGAGTCGAGCACGCGTCATCGTAAGCACTCCCCGCATCGCCGGTGGCTCACGCCTCACCGACGCCACCAACGCTAGCGAGCGTTGCCGAAGGTTTCGCTCGCGGCCACGGTGCCTTCCGCCAGCGCCGCAAGCGCGCGATCCAACGTGCTCTGCAGCGACGGACGCAGCGAGCCAGGCTCCATCACGACCGCTTCACGCGCGAGCACCAGGTAGTGCACGGCGTCGTCGAGCTGCCCCAGGCGATAGGCCGACATGCCGCGCAGGTACAAGAACGTGGCGCGCTCCGCCGGCGTCATGTGCGAAAGCTCAGGCTCCAGGTCGTTCAGCCACACCAGCACCGATTCGTATCGGGCTTCCTCGTAATGGGCGGTCGCGCGCTCCAGATCGGTGGTCGCTGTCGCGCAGGCACTGATCGCGGCGAGCATCAGCGATACGACGACGCGAGACATGGGCGCAGCATAGAGGAATGCTCCGGGCGCCCCAACCGTTGTCGCCGATGGGGCACCTGGAACATTCGTCATCGCGAAATAAGCAGGCCGGACCGGGCTGCGCCATCAACGAAGGGCGCGGGTACTACGACCTAAGGAAGGAGCCAAGCACGCAAGAAACAAGGACTAAGGAAGCTTCCTAAGCACAAAGACAAGTCATCAAAGAAGCAATGCACTGCTCTCTTGCAACGTGCGTACCACTCGCCTGGGCGGGATACGGCGCCGCGCTGCCAAAGGTGAACGGGCGAAAAACGCGTCAAATTTCTTGCGGGCACGCCGGTGCGCAGGAAACGTGCAGTAACACTGTGCAACGGCCGCCTATGACATTTGTGTCCGGCACGGTGGCGCGAGTCACAACACCAGGTCGATCTCGATGCTGTCGTCCTCGTCCGGCGCTGCCACGTCGTTAAAGCCGACCATGTCCATGCCGATGCGCTGATCCATCAAGCGCTCCTCGCTGATGCGTTGGACGTACTCGCGCACCTCTGGCACCGCTTCGACCAGCTTCTGGAACGAGTCGCGCCCGAGCATCAACACGGTGGTGGGTTGGGTCGCGGTTACGCTCGCAGTCGTCGGTTCGTCGCTGAGCAACGCAATCTCGCCGAACACGTCGCCCGGACCGAGCTTGGCCAATGGGACGTCATTGCCGTCTTCGTTGCGGCTGACCGCCACTTCACCGCGCAGCACCACGAACAAGCCCTGTCCCGCCGTACCTTGGCGAATCAGCGCGGTGCCTGGCTCGGCGTCGTAGGCGGAGAAGCGCTTCACCAGCGACATGCGCTGCGTGCGATCGAGCGGCCGAAAAATCGGCGCCGTCGTCACCAGGTTGCTGACCAAGCGCTCCTGGGTGAACTGCGAGAGCGCGCGCGCGATCGTCGCCACCGTCGACGACGCTGCGGTCAATGCCTCACGATCGAACTCCAACAGATCGCAGTCGGTGATCGCTGACACGGTGGCCGAGCGCGGCGCCGACGACAGCAGGGCAAGCTCGCCGAAAATCGCGCCGTCACGCAGCTCGGCTAGCTGGAGTTGTCCTTGTTCCTTGTCGGTGCGTGTCACACGCACGCTGCCGCGCGCCACCACGTAGAACGATTGGCCAGGATCACCTTCGCGAATCACCGCAGTCCCCGGACGCGCACGCACCAGCTTCAACGCCGACAGCACCGCCGCGAAGTCGCCGGGTGGCAGAAGGCTGAAGAGCGGAATGGGCAACAGCTTGTCCGGATACTGTGCGCGCACTTGATCGAGACTGCCTGCGATCGCGAGGGCGCCTTGGACCAAGGTGGCGTCGTCGGGCAGCGGGCCTAGCTGGAAGCCAGGCGGCAACGGCGCCTCCGGGTTCGGCGGCGCTGGGCGCACACCACGACCCAAGCGGGGGGAGCCTGCGGCGTAAAGCTCCGCAAGCCCCTGCACCAGCGAGCCCAACTGCGGCTCCAACGTCGCCAGCACCTTGAGCGCAATCAACGCGCGCAGCGGATACCCACTGTGCGCCGAGAGTTGGGCCAGCACCGTGTAGACCTGGGCAGCCGGTTGCAGCGCGCCCAACGCCAACAGCGAATCGGCCACACGCAAACGGGCGTCGAGCTCGAGCGGCTGAAGCTTCAACCATGTGGCGTAGAGGCGCAGCGCATCGCGGAACTGGCCGCCTTGGAGCGCGGCGTCACCCGCCTGGCGCAAATCGCGAACAGTATGCATGGCCGCGGATGCTACAGGGCGCGCTTGCCCATGTGGAAGCCGGCGACGCCCCGACATCGGCCTACACACGAGCTTCGCCGTGGCGCCAGCACCGCCGCGGTGCGCTATGCTCGCGACACTTCCGTTCCATTGGCCTTACCCCCCAAGTGATGTCGACCTGCCCCACCTGCGGTGCCACTGCCGCGTCTCCCAGCCCAGCTTGCGAGGGTTGTGAGCGGTTGGCGGCCGCGTCGGTCAGCAACGTGATCCCGCTGCGTAGCGGCAACTCGAGCGCGCCGACCGGCATGAGCGGCGCCGCATCGACCGCGCGCAACATGTATCCGGCCTACGACGTCGAGGGCCTGCCCGACGCCCATCACGATGACTCCGGCGCGGTTTACAACACCGGCAAGATTCGTGCGCTCCGACCCAACGGCGCCATCCCGACCCCAAGCGGCGCCCACCGGCCACCGGTGCTGGCCTCGGAGGTGCTTCGTGAAGACCTGGCACCCCACGAGCCAGGCGCGATCATGGCCCGCCGAATCGCCCTCGGCTGCGGCATCGCCACCCTCATCGTTGCGATCGGCACTCTCGGCTGGTCGCTGGCCGGTGCCGCGGTCGTGTTGCTGGGCGCCGGGCAGATCGGTGCCGCGCTTGTGCCGACGACCTACGCCACGCGCGCAACGCTCTGGGTCGCATCCAGCACGGCATTGCTGGCCGGTGCCACGGTCGCCACGGTGTTCGCTGGCGGCGATGAGAACACCGGCCTGGCCTTGCCGATCGTCGTGCTGGCAACCGGGTTGCTGTTTCGCTCGTGGCACCGCGCGTCGCATCACGCGCGCTGGATCGTTGCGACCGGCATCGCGCTCTCGGCAGCATGGCTTGGCTGGTCCGACGGCGTGGATGCCGCCTTCAGCGTTCCGCACTGGCAGTCGTGGCTCCCCGCGGTCGCGCGCCTGACGCTGGCCGCCGTGCTCTTGCTGTCGCTGCTTGCGTTCATGGGTGAAACCACGACCGGTGGTTGCGCGGCGTGGGCTGGTTGCGCGCTCGGTTGGTATGGCGCGATCACCCTGATCGAGACGGTGGCGCGCGCATGGCCGGTCGGGGCTTCCATGCCGACGTTCGACGCGCTGGTTCAGGGCGCTACAGCCGCGCGCGTGCTCGGTGCGCTGGCCGCACCGATGCTGACGGTAGGTATCGCTCAGCTCATGGTGGTGGCTGCGTCTGACCCGACCGAGACCGTCAACGCTCGACCCGCCGCCTGACGCTTCAACGTCCCACGTAGCGCGGCCACGCGGCCAGCAGCACCACCAGACACACGTGCTCACCCTGTTGCGCGGTCGCGATCCCAGCCTCGGTGAAGCGCCGATCCAACAACGTGAGCCGATGCGATGGGCTGCGCATCAACGCGCGATACGCGTTCGCCACCGACGTCGATCGCGCCACGGTCTCACCGACCACGCGGGCTTCGATCCCGGCAGCCCGTAGGCGCGCTTCAGGATCGCCCTCCGGCACCAAGGTGTGCGCGACGCGCGCGCTTCGACACACCGCGTCGGCGTGAGTCGTTGCCACCTGCGTCAGCAAACGATTGATGCGAATGCTCGGCGCGTCGTGAATCGTGCGCAGCTCAGAAAGTTGATCGACCGGCGACAGCGCATCGGACAACTGCGTATCCGTCTCGGGCTCTGCCATCGGCGTCGTGGTCCACACTCGCTCCGCCACCGGACGCGGGCCGGACGGACCGCGCGCCACGAGCTGCACGCGCACAACGCGATCGATCTCGTCGGGCAGCTCAAAGCCATCGCGCAACGTCGCGCTATCCACCGCAAACGCACTGAGCTCACCTTCGGCTTGCGTGATCACGAGCTGGGCTTGATCGAAGCCGCGGGTCAGCTCGCCAACGACCACGCGCGGCTGCCCCGGGGCCGCACGCAGGCGACCGGCACGCGCGCTGACCAACACGATCTGTCCGCGCTCACCGGCGCTCTGACCACACACCAGCGGCGCGTCCGCTGACGCCGCAAGCTTGGCCAACCACGCCTTCAAGCCATCGCCGTCGCCATTGGGAGTAAAGCGCGCGCGCACGTTGACCGCATCCGACCCGGCAAAGCGCACAGCCTGTTCGACGTCCGTGCCCTGCGGTGCGCGATCCAACGCCATGAGCCGGGCCGCCGCAGCCGACAACTCATCTTCCACCGTGCACGGCAATGCGAACGCGCGCAGCGGAACCGCGCTCAACACGACGCACAACAGCCACCCTCGCAACATCCGCCGAGGCTACGTCCGACCCAACCCCGCCGCCAAAAACCCGCCGAAAGCCGCGATCAGGCGACAAGCCTAAGGCGTCTCAGCCCCGGCATCGTCAGACCGAAGGTGACAGGCCTTGTATTTCTTGCCGCTGCCACACCAACACGGATCGTTGCGCCCAACCTTGGGCTTGTCCCGCTTGATCGTGACGGGCTTCGCCGGTGGCATGGATACGCTGGAAGCCGCAGAGGGACGGCCGGCCGAAGCGCCTTCGGTGGCAGGCGGCTCACTGGTACTGGCAGCAGCTGGTGCGGCACCGGGGTGACTCGCGCGCAGCTTCTGCTGTTGTGCTTCGGCGGTGCGCCGACGCTGAGCTTCCAAGCGCTCCACCTCATCTTCGCGCTCGATCACGAAGTGGAACATCTTGTGAACCACCGCTGCTTTGCAGCTCTGGATCAACTGCAAGAAGAGCTCGAAGCCTTCCTTTTGATATTCCTTCTTGGGATCGCGCTGACCGTAACCGCGCAGGCCAATGCCATCGCGCAGGTTGTCCATCGCTTGCAGGTGCTCCAACCACTGATTGTCGATCTCTTGCAGGTAGAAGTTGCGGAACACACGCAGGTACAAGAGCTGCCCCACTTCGCGCTCGCGCTTCTCCAACACCGCCGACACGTCGTCGTAGAGCTTCTCCGCCATTGCGTTCGCGTCGCCGATCTTCTCGAGACCAGTGGCCGGGAAGCCGAACTGCTCTTGGAAGCCGCGCGCGAGGCCCGCAAAATCCCAGTCCTCGACGTGCTTCGCTGGCGGACACGCGTGCTCGACCATGGTGGAGACGATGTCATCGGTCAGATCAAGCATGCGCTCGCGCTGCTCCGTCAGCGACATGCTGACTTCCTTGCGCAACTGTTCGAGCACCGCCGTGGGTGCGTTCGCGTTCTTGCTGAGATCGGTACGGCAGCCGAACGCAACGTAGATCTGTTGCTCGAGCGGCTTCACCGCCACCTGCGTCAAGGCGCCCACGTCCTGCGCCAGCGCACGCTCGCGCCACGCAACCTTCTCTTCGACCGGTGCTTCCGGCGGCGGCGGCGGCGCACCACCGAACAGCTTGACCGCCTCCACCAACAACGGGTCGACCACCTTGGTCAGCTCCTCGGACACCGACTTGACCAGCGGCTGCGGCTCATCGCCGCGCTTGCGCTGCTCTTCCGTCAGCACGGTGCGGTACTGACCCTGCAACACCTGCTTTCGCAACGCGTAGATGCTCTTGCGCTGCTGGTTCATCACGTCGTCGTACTCAAGCAGGTGCTTGCGGATGTCGAAGTTGCGCTGCTCGACCTTGGTCTGCGCGTTCTCGACCGCCTTGGT
>JACZCZ010148243.1_pt1 | contig 28238 bp, 23 predicted proteins | sample 8641811 | NCBI WGS metagenome assembly JACZCZ01 (sample SAMN15324610, study PRJNA640507) | soil metagenome | isolation source: intercropping peanut in the first line | place: China: Luxin town, Laibin City, Guangxi Province | collected 2019-07-25 | depth 10cm m | reverse complement strand
CGTCCAAGGACAGGGCAGAGCTGCGCGAGTGACCGAAGTCGTTCCACATCCGCCACTCGGGGCGCCATTGATCGACGATGTGGAACGCCATCCATGTAGCGAACGCCTCGTTGAGCCAGAGGTCGTCCCACCACGCCATGGTGACGAGGTTGCCGTACCACATGTGCGCGAGCTCATGGCAGATCACCTCTGCCGCGCGCTTCTTCTCTGCCATCGTGATGGTTTTCGGATCGACGATCAGCAGCGTCTCGCGGAAGAAGACGGCGCCAGCGTTTTCCATCGCGCCGATCTCGAAATCTGGAACAGCGACAAGGTCGAGCTTGCCGTAGGGATAGGGCACGCCGAAGTAGCGCTCGAGCCGCTGCAAGCATTCGCGTGCAGCTTCCAATGCAAAGTCGGTCAGGTGCGCATTGCCAGGCACGCAGTAGACGCGGATCGGCGTCTGTCCGCACATCACGGGCTCGGATACGTCCAGCGGTCCTACCGCCAACGCCACCAAGTACGTCGACAACAGTGCCGTCGGTGCAAACGTCACTGTCACTTGATCATCGACGCCGCGCGCCATGCCTTCGACCGGGGCGTTGGAGAGCACCGTGTTGCCGAGCGTGGTGGTGACCTTCATCTCGAACACGGCCTTGAACGCAGGCTCGTCGAAGCACGGGAAGAAGCGGCGCGCATCGGCGGCTTCAAGCTGTGTGAAGGCGTAGCGCTTCTCGCCCGCGCGTGCGGCATAGAGCCCGCGCAAGTCGGCGCGCAGCTTGCCGTGGAAGCGCAGACGCAGCACGGCGCGTCCGCGTGGAATCGGTGTCTTCAGCGTGAGCTCGATCGTCTCGCGTTGTGGATGCGAGGTGACCTTCGGTTTGATGACGTGCACACCGGCTTCGATCGTCGCCGAAGCAATGCGCAGATCGGCTGCATGCAACACGATGCCGCTGGTGGCTTCGGCCAGCGATAAGTCGATGGAAACGTCGCCGTCGTAACGCTTGCTCTGTTCGGGCGCGAGACGGATGTGGATGCGGTAGCGCTCGGGACGAACGCTCGGGCTCAAGCGAAAGCCAAGGCCAGGCTCAACGTGGCGGTGCCGATGGGCATGCGCGCTGCTTGAAGGTCGCAGCGCTTGTGATTGTTTCGACGAACGCGGAGCCACTCATCCTCCGTGCAAGATGAGCCCGCGATCGTACACCAATCGCCCCGCGATCCAGCGCCCGTGTCGTCGACTACCCGGCGTGCTTCAGGAGCAAGTCGCCAAGGCGCGGAATCGCCGCCTCTACATGCTCCTTCGCCATGCCGCGCAGCTTCTCGTAGGTCTTCTTGACGACCTGGTTCTTGGCGCGCGCAGCCTTGGCGTCGGTGATCGAAAGCAGCGCATCCGCCGTGCGGCTCTTGTTGGCGATCAGGTGATCCTTCGGCGAGATGCCTTTGCCCTTGGCCTCTTGGTACAGCGGGTCGAGCGCGTTCAAGAACGGGTCGAGCAACGAATCCACCGCCTCACGGATGAAGCTGGGTGACACACCTTTGACAACCTTGTAGGCGCCCTTGATCGCGATGCCGCTGAAGCCGCCCTTGTCGTCGACCTCGGAGTCGAGGACGGCGAGGGCGTCGGTGATCACGGTGTTGCGTTTGCCAGCGGCAGTGATGAGCTCAAGCAGTGTGGTCATGCGCGGCTTCCTAGCACTGGCCTTCGCGGAGCGTCTAGAGCGAGCGCAGCGTGAGCCCAAGGTTGTAGACGATATGCGCCAGCGCCGGGATTAACGTGGACCCTGTGCCCGCGCGTAGAGCCGTGAGCACGGTGCCCGTGATCGTGATCGAGAGCAGGCTCCCCCAGTTGCCCCAGGTTTGCGCCGCGTGGAGCGCGATGAAGGAGACCGCGGTGATCGCGAAAGCCGCGACCGGACCAAAGACGCGGGCCTGCCCATAGACGAAACCGCGAAAGAAGATTTCCTCGCATAGCGGTACCAGCACGCCGATCGCTGCGAACGCGAGCATGCCGCTCGGCCACGAGATGAAAGTCTCGATCGCTGACTCTCCAGTCGAGGGCACGAGGCGTAACGCGAACGTTGCGCTGAACATCAAGGCGACCCCGATCAGCGGCGCGATGCCAAGGGCGATCCATGGCGCGCGTGCGGGCGCATGGAGCGCCAGGCTGTCGATGATCGGATGCGAGCGCGCGACGAACATGGCGAGCAGGACGGCCGCGGCCACCTCGATCGCAGCCAACGCCGCGGTCTTGAGCAACCCCCAGGTCGGACCAGACGGACCCAGGTAGGCCGACGCAAACCAGCCCGCGACGATCACGGCGAATCCGGCCGCCAACGCGATCGCCGTCGGTGAGGCCGCAGGCAACGTGATCTCTGCGCGCCCGGTGCGCAGGCGAGTCACGAACAAGCCGAGCACGAGCAGGAGCGCACCCGCTGCGATCAACAGGACCGGGGTGCGGTCGGACGACGTCAACGGCTCACGCGCCAGCACGCGCACGCGCAGGTTGCTGTCGTCGAGCTTTTGCGGGAAGGCCTTGCCGGGCCAGACCGCATCGATCGCGTGCGGTCCATCGGCTTCCAACACGCCACCGCCGAGCGCGAGACATGCACCGCGCGTGTTGCGTTTCACCACATCGAGGTGCGCTTGATCGAGCGGCACGCGCAGCAGCAACTTCAGGGGCTTCAGCTGAAACACCACGAAGTCGACAGCGCCGAGCCAGCTCGCGGCCGGCATGCCGTCGTCGCTGCACACCTCGAACACCGCGTTCTCTCCGGCGCGCAGCGTGACCTGATCGAGCCGCGCGCTGACCGACGTGGACCCCTTGTTGCCCCGCGCCGCGCCGAGCGTCTGTGGCGCGCTTTCGTGCTCGAGCTCGTGTTGCTCGAGCTGCGCCACCCGTTGCGCGCTCCACATGACTCCGCTCGCGACAAGCGCACAGGCCAGCACCACCACCACCCAGGTCGTGCGCATGGGGGCTATGGGCTCTCGGGTTCGTCGGTGCTGACCGCGCCGCAGGCGCCGCCGCCACACGCTGCTTCCGCTTCGCCACCTGCTTCGGTCTGGCTTGCGGGCTCAGTGGGCTCGCTCGGCTCACTGCCGCCGCAGCCCTGCGCGAACGCTGAGAGGCTGGAGGCTGCAAGCAGCGTCAAGAGTTGCTGTTTCGACATCATGGCGTTTGCTCCGTGGGCGAGGCGGCTGTGGGCGTCGTGACTTCCGGCTCCGCGTGCGGATGGCAGTTGAAGCAGCTGAAGCCGGTCTTGTCTTCGTTGTTCCATGCCGGTTGACCCAGCAGCTGCGTCATGGTCGGCAGGACGCGATTGAACATGAAGCGCGCCATGTCTGGTTGGAGCTCCACCATGCGTCGTTGTTCGGGCGTCCCGCTCGGCCACAGCACTGGCAACCGGTTCGGCATGTGAAACGCGACTGCGCCCGCGTTGTCGCCGTGACAGGTCATGCAGCTGAAGTCGGCGAAGCGTTCGGGATCGTACGCGGTGAACAGCTCCGCCATCGTCGGCAACACGCGGTCGGCCATATAGCGGCGTCGCTCGCTGCCATCCATGTCCGCCCAGGGCTTCGGCGGGCCTTCGATCGTCCCCGCGTTCTCGGCCCCTTCGGTGTTGCTGCTGCCCCCGCCGCATGCGAGCGCGAGCAGGCAGGCACAAACCACGTGAAGGACGCGTAGGGTCATCGTGAGGCGCGTCGATCCTTCACCGCCTGGGCCAGCGAACGCAAGGTGGCTTCGGTGTCATCCCAACCGAGGCAGGCGTCCGTGATGCTCTGGCCGTAGGTCAGCGCGACACCCGGCTTCTGGTCCTGGCGACCACCGATCAGGTGACTCTCGATCATCACGCCGAATACGTTGGTATCGCCCGCCCGCAGCTGATCGCCGATGTTGCGAGCGACATCGCGCTGCTTGAGCGGGTCTTTCTGACTGTTGCCGTGGCTGCAGTCGATCATCAGGCGCGTCGGCAACTTGGCCGAGGTGAGCGCCTTGGCGGCGTCGCGTACGTGCTCGGCGCTGAAGTTGGGGCCGTTCTTGGCGCCGCGCAGGATCACGTGACACGCGTCGTTGCCGCGCGTCTTGACGATCGCCGCGATGCCTTGCTTGGTCACTGACAGAAATTGATGCGGATGATTCGCCGCACCGATCGCGTCGACGGCGATCTGCACATTGCCGTCGGTTCCGTTCTTGAAGCCGACGGGCATCGACAGGCCAGATGCCAGCTCACGGTGCACTTGGCTTTCCGTCGTGCGCGCGCCGATCGCGCCCCAGGTCACGAGGTCGGCGATGAACTGCGGCGTGATCGTGTCGAGGAACTCCGTGCCCGTCGGCAGACCGAGCTGCGAAATCTGAAGCAAGATCCCGCGCGCCATGCGCAAGCCGCGGTTGATCGCGAAGCTGCCGTCGAGATCGGGATCGTTGATCAAGCCCTTCCAGCCGACCGTCGTGCGCGGTTTCTCGAAATACGTGCGCATCACGATGAAGAGGTCGTCGTTGAGCTCATCCCGCAGCGCGACCAGCTTCCGCGCGTAGTCGAGCGCGGCCACCGTGTCGTGGATCGAGCACGGGCCCACCACGACCAACAGACGCGGATCCTGCCCGCGCATGATCGCCACCGCGGTCTTGCGCGCTTGCTCCACCGTCGCTTGCACCTCGGATGAAGCGGGCAGCTCCTCCATCAAGATCTCGGGCGAGAGCAGGGGGCGGATCCCCTCGATGCGAAGGTCGTCGGTCGGATGCGGCGTGTGTGAAGAGGCAGACATGCGGTCGCTAACCTGGCCTTGGCGGCAGCGCCTGACAAGTTCTCGCCGAGGCCGCCGGTCGCGCCGCGCGCGATTGACACGCGCGAGCCGCTATTGATAGTCGTCTCACTATGACTGACACGTTGTTTTCGATTCAGGGCAAGCGCGTTCTCTTGACCGGGGGTGCCGCGGGCATCGGTCGCATGTTGACCGAGGGTTTGGCCGCGCGCGGTGCCAAGGTCTTTACCATTTCCCGCAAAAAAGAGGCTTTGGATGCACTTTCTGCCGAGTTGGGCGCCCAAGGTTTCAGCGTCGCAACCGCGCCCGGCGACTTGTCGGACATGGCCGACGTGGAGCGCGTGGCGGGCCTGGCTGGAGCGCACTTCGGTGGCGCTATCGATGTACTTATCAATAACGCCGGGGCGACCTGGGGCGCCGTGTTGGGCGATTACCCGATGTCGGGCTGGGACAAGGTCTTCGATCTGAACGTGAAAGGTCTGTTCCACTTGACGCAGTGCTGCTTGCCGTACCTGCGCAAGGCGGCGGCGGAGCACAAGGGCGATCCGGCGCGCGTGATCAACATCGGATCGATCAGTGGTCTCGGTCAGCCAGGAGACAACGCGTGGGCGTATCACCCGGCGAAAGCCGCCGTGCACCACCTCACGCGCAACCTGGCCAAGACCCTCGCGGCCGAATCGATCACGGTCAACGCGATCGCTCCCGGCCTGTTCCCCAGCAAGATGACGAAGCACCTGATGCCCGGCGGAGACACGGAGAGCGTCGGTGGCGCCATTCCGCTCGGTCGCGTCGGCTCGCCCGAGGACATCGTCGGCACCGTCGTGTACCTCGCGTCACGCGCGGGCGCGTTCAACACCGGCGCGCTGATCACGGTCGACGGCGGCTCCGCGCTCTAACTCTCCGGTTCGGCCTGCGTCGCGCTACAACCCCCGCATGGTCGGGCGCTTGGTCGATGGCAACGCGGTTCGCTTTCTGCACGACGGGGACGAGTGCTTTCCCGCGATGCTCGATGCGATCGCGGGCGCAGAGCACGAAGTGTTGCTGGAGATGTACTGGTTCGATTCTGATCGGATCGGTCGTCGCTTTGCGGAAGCGCTCTCTGACCGCGCCCGCGCCGGCGTTCGTGTCCACGTGATCTACGACGCTGTGGGTAGCATCAGCGCCGATGTCGCGATGTTCGACGCGATGCGCAGCGCCGGCTGTCATGTCTTCGAGTACCACCCGGTTGCGCCGTGGCGTTCGCGGTTTCGCATCGGCAAGATCAACAACCGCGATCACCGCAAGATGCTGATCATCGACGGCTGTGTGGGCTTCACCGGCGGTTTGAACATTTGCGACCTGTGGGCTTCGCAGGCGCAAGGTGGCGGCGGCTACCGCGACGACATGGTGCGCATCGAGGGGCCTGTAGTCGCTGACATGCGCTCATTGTTTTATCGAACCTACCGTAGCTTTCACGGCATCGACGACGACCACCCGATGCCCCAGCCGGCGGCGTCCGGGTCCTTGTCGATTGCCGTGCTTGCCAACGATGGCTTTCGCGAGCGCAGGCGAATTCGCCGCGTGTACCTCGCCGAAATCGTGCGCGCCAAGCGTGAGATCGTGATCGTCAACGCGTACTTCATCCCGGATCGACACGTGCGCAGCGCCTTGCGCCAGGCCTGCGCGCGCGGGGTGAAGGTGCGCGTGATGTTGCCCGTGGAGAGCGACGTGATGATCGTGCGCTACGCGACGCGCAAGCTGTACTCGTGGATGCTCGCGCGCGGGATCCAGATCTACGAGTGGGGCCAGAGCATCCTGCACTCCAAGACCGCGATCATCGACGGTGAATGGTGCACGGTCGGAACGCACAACTTCGACTACCGATCGTGGGCCTACAACTTGGAGGTCAACGTCGCGGTCCGTGATCAAGGCGTGGCGGAGCAGTTGATGCGACGCGTTCAGCGCGATTTCGATGCGTCTGTCCCGGTGTCAGTGGCAGCGTGGCGAGCGCGACCGTTGTTCGAGCGCGCGCTCGAAGAGATCTTCTATTTACTGCGAAGGTTTTTGTAGAACGGTGCGCGCAATCCAGCGAAGCGCGTTCACGTCGGCGGATCGAGGGTGGCCGAGAGCTCCTTGAGCAACGTCAGCACTGGCGTGATCTCGCCGTCGTCCTTGAAGATGCGATCGATCGCCAAGCCGTTGAGCAGCGCGAAGCCGAAATCCTTGGTGGCGCGCTCGTTTGCGTCGCCGACGGTCTTGTGCGGAAAGAGCTCGTAGTACGCCTGGGTCGTGCGCGGCTCGAAGCGTCGTTGAAAGCTCACCAACGCGGCGCGCAGCTCCGGATCCGTGCGCGCTGCAACCGTGAGCTCGAGCCACGCGTAGAACGTCGGCCCTGAGATGATTGTCCACAGCAGATCGATCACGACGCGTGCGTGGCGTTCGTTGGGAGGCAGCGCACCGATCGCTTGACGAAACTCGTCGAGGCGCAGCTCGAAGATGTACTCGGCGGCGGCGACCACGAGCTCGGTCTTGGTGCCGAAATGGTGGAGCAACGTGCCGCGTGGCGCCTTCGCGCGTTTGCAGACTTCCACCGTCGTGGTCGCGACGTAGCCCTTCTCGTACAGGCTATCGACGGCTGCTTGCAGCAAGCGTTCGCGGGTTGCGGCGCCGCGCTCTTCACGTCCCGTCGTGCTCGAGCGTGATCGTCCGGCCACAGGCTTGCGTGGCTCGCGCGCGCTCTTGGTGGACGGTCTCGGCACGCGGCAGGGACTACCAGCTGCCTGCCGTGACCGTCAAAGGTGACCGTTCAGACCGCGGGCTCCCACAGCCATGCGGCACCGCGGACCCCGCCCGAATCGCCGTGCCATGCGGGCACCAAGCGGGTCTGGACGATGTCGGAAAATACGTACGGTTTCCATAGGTTAGGCACGTTGGTGTAGAGGCGTTGCAGGTTCGACAGGCCGCCACCGAGGACCACCACGTCCGGGTCCAGCACGTTGATGACGGAGGCGAGCGCCCGCGCCAGGCGGCCCTCGTAGAGCGCCAACGCCCGCTCCGCGTCCACATCACCGACGGCAGCACGCGCTTCGATGTCGCGGGTGTCGAGCTCAACACCCGTGATCGCTTGATACGCGCGTCGCAGACCGGCACCGCACAAGAACGTCTCGATGCAACCGTGCTTGCCACAGAAGCACGCTGCGCCCGGATGCTCATCGCGTGTGATCCATGGCAACGCGTTGTGTCCCCACTCGCCTGCGATGCCGTTCAGACCATCGAGCACACGACGATCGATCACGATGCCTCCACCCACACCGGTGCCGAGGATCACGCCGAACACGACACGCGCATCACGCGCTGCTCCATCGACTGCTTCTGACAACGCGAAGCAGTTGGCGTCATTCGCGATGCGCACCTCTCTTCCAATCGCGCGTTCGAGATCACGAGCGAGCGGTTGATGATTCACACACGTGGTGTTCGAGTTCTTCACGAGACCTGTCGCGCGCGAGATCGATCCCGGCGCGCCAACACCAACGCTCAGCGCAACACCGAGCTCACGATCAACGTCGTGAACGAGATCCGCGATCGCGCGCACGATGCGTGTGTAGTCATCGTGTGGTGTGGCGATGCGGCGTCTCAAGACGAAGTCGCCACGCGCATCGAGCACAGCGATCTCGATCTTCGTGCCACCCAAGTCGATGCCGATGCGACGCGAATCTCTGCCTGATGTGGTTCGTTCCAATGTCATCGAATTTCATCCTCACGTTCTCATTGGAATGTGTTGGCAAGGCACGAAGTGCCGAGAGTCAAACGTGAAATTGCGTGCACATGTTTCGTACAGTGAGACAAAAACCCATGATTACAGCGGAAAAATGCAGGCAAATGGCGGCCAAAAGATCGGTGCGTAGGTGTTGATCGCTTGCACAATGGCCAAAGCCCTGTAGAAGCGTGTCGTCTGTGACTTCCGGCCTCGGCCCGTCGAACAACACATCGGCCCTTCGGAAAACACACACTCAAGCAACGACATTGAACGACCCGCGCCCGCGCGTGTCCTAGCTTGCTCGGAAGACCCACGATTCTTTTTCATCACTTGCTTATGCGGAAGTACATCGTTACCGGTGCTGTGTTGCTTGCGACCTCGAGCTCGACTGCGCTCGCGGAGCCGCCGATTCCCGCCGACCAGTGGAACGCTGAGACAGAAGTGTGGCTCGCGCGCGCGATGGTCGCTGAGGCGGGATGGGATGCCGAGCACGATCATGTGGCGATCGCGTACGTGTTGGCGAAGCGTTGGCGCAAAGCGATCGAGCGCTGGCCCCAGCTGCGCTTCCTCGACATCCTTCGCAACTACTGCGCCGGTCTCGGCGACTACCGTCGCCCGCTGACACCACGACAACGTTGGTTGCGCGCGCTGACTCCAGACGGTGCTCGACCTGAAGGGTGGCCCGAGCAAGCGTCGTGGAAGAATCATCTTCCGCTCTGGCAAAAGGCGCTCGAGCGCGCGCGCGCTTGGGGCCTCGGCGAGCTGCGTGATCCGTGCAAGGGCCGTGCGTGGCACTGGGGCGGCAGCATCGATTCGCCGCGCGGGCGCATGGTACGCGTCGAATGTGGCGAGACCCGAAACACGTTCTACCGCCTAGATTTGAGCCTCCGCGACGCCGATTGAGCGTCCCCGCCGTCCGGTGTTTCGTCTCAGCTATGACGCGCCTGGCATCAGGTTCCAGCCTGCGCCGATGATCGCGCGCTCGACTTCCGCGATGTGATCGACGCCACGCACCTCGAGCTGGAGCTCCACGGTGGTCTGACCGATCGGTGTCGGCGCCGTGATGCGATCGTGATGCACGCGCAACACGTTGGCTTTCTGCGCCGCGATCACAGCGAGCAACGCGGCCAGTGATCCGGGCACGTCGCTGACCGTCACCCTCACGCGCATCAAGCGTCCCGATTTGCTCAAACCGCGATCGATGATGCGCGAGATCATGTTCACGTCGATGTTCCCACCAGACACGATCGCGATCACGCGCTTGCCTTGAAGCGAGAAGCGCTTGCACATGATCGCTGCAAGGGCGGCAGCGCCGGCACCTTCCGCAACAGTCTTCTCGCGCTCGATCAACATCAAGATCGCTGCGGCGATTTCCTCGTCGTCGACCACCGCGACCGCGTCGACGTGACGCGTCGCCACGTCCAAGGTGCGTTGCGCGATGCGTCTTGCTGCGATGCCGTCGGCGATCGTGCGTCGCGCGTCGACAGTGATCGGAGCACCGGCTTCCAGCGCGCGGGTGAGCCGCGGTACGGCTGCGGTTTCGACGCCGTAGACAGCGATGTTGGGACGCACTGACTTGATCGCGAGCGCAACGCCCGCGACCAAGCCGCCGCCGCCTACGGGAACGACCACGGCGTCGATGTCGCGCACTTGATCGAGCAGCTCCAGGCCGATGGTGCCTTGGCCTGCGATGACCGCGTCGTCGTCGAACGGATGAACGTAGATCAGCCCGCGTTGAGCGCAGACCTCGCGCGCATGGGCTGCCGCTTCGTCGTAGGTCTCACCGAACAAGATCACTTCGGCACCGAAGCCGCGCGTGGCGGTCACTTTCACCAGCGGCGTGGTCACCGGCATCACGATCGTCGCAGCGATCGACAGTTGGGATGCGTGGTACGCGACGCCTTGCGCGTGATTGCCAGCGCTGGCGGTGATCACGCCGTTGCGTGCTTCTGCAGGAGACAGCAAGAGCAAGCGATTGCGTGCGCCGCGCTCCTTGAACGAGCCCGTGACGTGAACCGTTTCCATTTTCAGAAACAGCTCGCAGTCGAGCAGCTTGCTCAGGGATCGGGAGCGCGGGCATGGCGTGACGATCACCGCGTCGGCGATGCGCGCGCGTGCGGCTTCGATTGCGTACAGGTCGAGGGAGGCAGGCGGGGCGCTCGTGGTGGTCATCGCGACCAATTTACGCACGCTTCACGCCCGACTTGAACGAGCGCCGTCATCGCCGGAGGCGACCGGTTTCATCGGGTGAGCTGTTAGGCTGCAGCGCGATGCGTCGGTGTGCCCCGGTGATCCTGCTGTGCGTCCTTGCGGCCTGCAGATGTGGTGATGCGCGGTTGAGCTTGCGTGTCACGGCTCCGGCTGGCGTCGAGGTGCGGGTCCTGCGCGTCCACACGCAAGATGCCGAGGGGCTGTCGGGGGCGGCGTCCGGTGACGGCGAGCTCTGGCTGGTGGCAGAGCGACAGCGTCGATTGTTGCGAATGCAGGTCAAAGCCGACGCATTGACGACCAAGGGCGCGCCGGTCGTGCTCGAGGGCTTGGCGCCGGACCTGGAGACGGAATCGCTGGCGTGGCTCGGTGATGGCCGCGTGTTGATTGGCACCGAGACGCGCGGTGATCGGGCGCAGGACGTCCTGTTGCTCATGACGATCGACGGCGACCGGGCGAGCGTCCTGCAGCGCATCATCGTGGACTACGCGCGTCTCGGCGTGGTCGCGGAGGACAACCATGGCATCGAAGGTGCGTGTGCGGTTGGCGATGCGTGGGTGCTGGGGCTCGAGCAACGCGACCCGCAAGGCATCGCAACGGTCTTGTTGTACGACGCGACGGAGCAGACGTGGCAGGTTCGTCGTCTGCGTCTGACCACTTCGGACGGAAAGCTTGCGAGCTTGGACTGTCGCGCGGGCGTCGCCGATGGCGAGATTGAAGTGGTGGCGATCGAACGGCACTACGGGGTGGGGCGCTTGCTCGCGTTCACGCTGGGTGCGCGGAGCGACAAGGGATCCACGATCGCGCCGCGCGTGTTGATCGATCTCGCGCAGGTCGTGGAGCCGCTGCCGAACTTCGAGTCGGTGGTGATCGATGGCACCGACGTGATCGTGATCACCGACAACCACCATGCGCGCGTGACCGGGCCGACCGAAGCACTGCGTCTACGCGGGCTGAGACTTCGCGATCAGAAGCGGTAGTTGAAGCCGAACGAGAGCACGTTGTAGCTGGCGGTGTACTTGCCGGCGTTGACCACGCGGTTGAGCTGGCCGGCTTGCTCCAAGATCGAGCTCTGTTGAAGGCGAGCGGTCGCGTCCGGATTCGACTCCACGCTGGGGTCCGCGACGGGATCGCAATCGGGGCCCGGTGCGTCGCTCGTGCATGCCGCGCCGATGCGTTGATCGAAACCGCTGGTGGGATCGCCCTCCACGCTGTCCTGACGGTTTTGGTGGTCAGGAGGCGCCACGATCAGCGTCTCTTGGAAGACGTGGGCGTAAGCGAGCATCAGGTCCCAGCGACCCACGCGGTACACGGCGCCGAGCGAGAGCCCGATGCGCGAGAACGGCATCACGTCGATGTTGGCATACGACGCGTCGATACCGCGGGTCTCGTAGAAGGCGCCGGCATGCACGCCGAGCCGGTTCGGGATCGGATTGTAGCTACCACCGACGCGAACGATCAGCTGGTCTTGCCAGCGGCGCCCGAGGTCGAATGTGTTCTTGCCGCCCTCGGGCGGAACATCGAAGCGTGTGCTGCTCGGTCCGCTGTCGCTCGTGGTTTGGAACTCGAGCAGCTGACAGCCCTCGTGGTAGCCGAGCGATTCACCGCTGCCCGTGGTCGCAAGGATGCGGTCGCCGTTGTCGTCGTAAAGGCAGGTGTCTTCGACGCCGAGCCTCGATGCGGACGCTCGACCCAACATGTTCCACACGAGGTTCAGCTCCACGTCCCAGCGCTCGTTCTGCAGTGAATCGCCCGGGTGATAGACGTCGGCGCTCGAGGTCTCCACCGGTGCGATCACGTCCGCGTAACGCCCGCCGACCGTGAGCGACCAAGGCAAGCGGTTGTAGATCTGGGTGAGCTGCAGTGGGTCGTTGAGCAGCGTAGTTGCGCCCATCGGTGCGTCGTTGCCGCGGTACTGGTAGTAGTTGGTGGTGTATTGGGCCTCGCCGCTGCCATCGAACGAATCTGCCCAGTGGAACGCTGCCATCAGCTCCACGTTCGGGTGCGGCTTGGCCTGCAGCGCCAGCGTCGCGGTCGGCACGAAGTAGTCCTTGGCCTTGATGCGCACGAACATGTCTTCGTGCGGTGAGGTTCCGGCGTTGGCGGCTTGCACGGCCGCGCTCTCGGTTTCTGCGCCCAGCCATTGCAGCGTGAGGCCCGCCGAAAGCCACGGCATCACCCGGTAGCCGGCGCCGACGCTGAGCGCCATCACCGGAACGGTCTTGGTGGAGATCAGTTGATAGCGGGTCGGCGTGGGACGCGCGCCCTGATCGGTCTGGATCGTGCCGTCCTGTCCGCCCCATTGCGCGTCGCCGAGGCCGACGTTGTTGGCGAAGCCGAACGCGATTCCGAGCGCATCGGTCAGCCGCATCGACATCACGATCTGCGGTACCGGCGTGACCGGACCGCTGTTGCAGACCTGATCGAGCGGGTCGTTCAGGTAGTTGCGGTTGACGTCGTTGTCTTCGGCCTCGAGGCTCGTGTCCGCGAACTCCGAGCGCCCGCCGTCGTAGATGCCCCAACCGTAGTAGCCGTAGGGGTCGACGCAGACGTCATGAAACACGGTGTCGAAATCGACGAGGAACTGGTTTCCGCTGAGGTTGGCGAGCGCAGCGGGGTCGTAGAGCAGCGCCATCGGATCATTCGGTGACACCGCATTGGCACCACCGCGCGCAATGCCCCGCGCCCCACCGGTGACAATCTCCGCACCACCCGCGAACACCCGCGAAGGCGCCACGCCGGCAACAACCCCAGCAACCGCGAGCACAAGCCCAACGTGTCGCATCAGTTACACCCCAAATTCTCGGGGGTCCAAACCGGACATGGGCCACTCGAGCAATCGCAGTAACAACGCTTGATCTCGGGAGCGGGGAACATTGCCCTCACGTCTGGACACTCCGTCTCGTCAGACACGCGCACCATCTCGAACGCGGTGGAGTCGATCGCGCGTGAAAGCTGCTGGTTATTGAGCGTGCGGATGTCCGCCTCGCTGCAGTTCAACATCGTGTTCCAACGAGCGGGGTCGTAGCAGTCATAGGCGGCGGTCGGTGATGCCACCCAGGCGCCATTGCTGTCTTGGACGCTAGGTATCTTGCATCCTTGGATCCATGCATCGAGGGCCGGCTGTCCGTTCTGCTTTGTCATCACGTCAATGCCGCCCGTGATGCGATCGCAAGACTCGAACATGCCGTTGAAGCGACTGATCGTGCGCGAGCCGATTGTGTAGCAGGCACCCAGACGCGACGCGTCGAAGACCGTCACGCGCGGTAACGTGTAGAAGCCCGGAGGCGAGTCGCTCGGCCCGCGAGACCAGGTGGTGTAGCCGGGCGCAGCAACGGGATCGCGATCGTCATCTTCCCAGCAGGGGGCTTCGTTGCTGCTGCACAGCCTGGATGACGGGAGTGTGGTGCGCGTGACCCACGCGTCGGGATTTTCCGGATCGGGCAAGCGCATTCCAAACGTGATCGCTTCGTACGGGGGTACGAATGCACTGTTGGGTCGCGCGTTCGCGCTTGGCCAAGGAATCGAGCGTGTTTCCTGGCCGCGCAGATCGATCGCATCGAACATTGAGTAGGGGATGTACTGCGCGAACTTCTGCGGCGGATTGTCCTGTTGGGCGATGTTGTTTACCGGTGACTCTGTCGAGCCGCACCCTTTTGACTTCACCGAGAGCGTCGCGCCGTCGTAGGCGAATTCGCGCAGCTCCCATGAGTAGGTCGGTACGCGCGTGGCGCCACACAACACTGGGACTCCGGTTGGATCATCGTTGAAATAGACGTTCTCCCACGACACGACGAGCTCGGTTCTTACTGCCCAGCGGCCGGTGAGGTCGCAGTAGGCGAAGGTGCAGCCGTTGATGCCGTGGCCTTCGCTCGTACCGGTGGGCACGTAGCCGCGGTTGCATTCGCAGCTGAAGCCGTTGTCGTTGTTGACGCAGGTGGCGTTGGGGTCGCAGTCATCGGTGCCGTCGGCGCACTCGTCGATATCACGGCACATGTTGCCGACGCCGCCGTCCATCGTTGGCGTCCCCCCGTCGATCGGACCCATGCCAGCATCGTCGTCGTTGCCCGCATCGGCATCGCCACCGTCGCCTTGCAGCGAGCACTCGCAGCTGAAGCTACCGACGCTGTTGATACAGGTGGCGTTGGCGCTGCAGTCGTCGGTGTTGTCTGCGCACTCGTCGGCGTCGCTGCACGTTTCACCGCTGCCTTGCCATGCCGGCGCGTTGCATGTGCAGGTGAAGCTTCCATCCGTGTTTGCGCAGGTGGCGTTGACGTCGCAGTTGTCGGTGTCGCTGGCGCACTCGTCGATGTCGGCGCAACTGAAGCCGTCGCCGCTGTAGCCAGCGTTGCAAGCACACGCCGGACCCTCGTCGGTGTCACTGCAGGTCGCTTCCCGGTGACACATGGTGGTGGCGCAGGTTTCCGCGCGTGGCCCACCGGAGTCCACGTACATGCGGTTGCCGTTGGCTTGCCGTCCGTCGCAGCCAGCCACCCAAACGAGACACCCGCACACCACCCAAGCCACCCGATACCGCATCACGTCAACCACCGCGGCAAGCTACCCGAGCCCACGCGCGTTGATCGAGTTCTTCGACCTGAGTCAGGGCTCGACCGCGATGCCTCTCAAGCGGCGTCGTCGTCGTTCGCGTCGTCGGTGCCTGAGTCCATGATCATGTGGCTTGTGCACATACACGGATCGCGCGTGTTGGCCGCGCGGCAGACCTGAAAGCTCAGGGAGCCATCGGGGCACGTGCAGCTGACGTTCTCGCCCTCCATACACGGCTCCGGTTGGTGCGGCTCGTTGCACATGCAGGCGCCCCACGTCTCGGTCTGCGAGCTGCAGTAGCGCACGCCCTGGGTGCCGGTGACGCAGTGGCAGGTGCCCACGCCGCCGAGCACCGGGTCGCAGTGCATACCGCCGTCGAATTCGTTCCCCGCGCCACCGCCGTCGTCGTCGCAGGCCACGGCCATCAGCAGCGCGGTCAGGAGCCAGAGCCAACGCTGCACCGTACGCTTGTGAAAGAGCATCCTTGCCTCCTTCGGCGCCCTCGACCGACGCCGCCCCATCCCGTGGCGCATCCTAGTACGGGCCCGTGCAGATCCAGAAACGTCGGCAGGTGGCTCCGAGCGCTGGGGTAGACTTGAGACCCCGTCCATGTCCGATCCGCCATCGCATGCCGCAGAGGAGCCCGCCGGACGTATCGCCGGCCGCTACCGCATCGAAGGTGTGCTGGGCAGCGGCGGCATGGGCACCGTCGTCAAGGTGTTCGACGAGCTCACGGGGCAGCACGTGGCGCTCAAACGCCTGCTGACCGCGCCCGCCGACCAGGACGACGCCTCCGCGATCGTGCCGCTCCAGCGCGAGTTCCACACGCTGAAGCAGCTCACGCACCCGAACATCATCGAAGCGCTCGATTTCGGCGTCGACGACAGCGGGCCCTACTACACGATGGAGCTGCTGACCGGCGACGACCTGCGCGAGCTGTCGCCGATCGATTGGCGACCCGCGTGTCGGATCCTGCGCGACGTGGCATCGGCGCTGCTGCTGCTGCACTCGCGTCGCTTGCTGCACCGTGACGTCAGTCCGCGCAACGTCCGCTGCGACGCGGAGGGCGTTCCCAAGTTGATCGACTTCGGCGCGCTCGCGACGGTCGGTGTCTCGCTCGAAGTGGTCGGCACGCCCCCGTTCATTCCGCGCGAAGCGCTGCACGGTCAGCCGCTCGACCAGCGCGCGGACATCTACGGGCTCGGTGCGCTCGCCTATTGGTTGCTCACCGGCCGTCACGCGTATCCGGTCACGACGTTGGTCGCGCTGGAAGCGGCGTGGCGACGCGCGCCTGAGCCACCGTCGCATGTGGTGCCCGATCTGCCGCCCGCGCTCGATGAGCTCGTGTTGTCGATGCTGAAGACTGATCCGTTGGCGCGCCCTGGCAGCGCAGCCGAGGTGATCGTGAAGCTCGAGGTGATCGCGCAGCTGCCGCCGTTGAGCGTCGAGGACACCGCGCAGGCATACCTGACCAATCCGGTGATGACCGGGCGCGCGCCAGAGATCAGCGTGCTGCGCCAGCGGCTGAGGCGAGCGATGGCGGGTCGCGGTGGCGCGGTGATGATTGAGGGGGCGTCGGGCTTGGGACGCACGCGTCTGCTTCAGGAGACGATGCTCGATGCCACCCTCGAAGGTGGCCTGATCATGCGCGCGCAGGCCCGCATCAGTGGCTCCGAGCCGTACGGGGTGCTCAAGGCGTTGGTTGCAGACATCCTGGAGTCGACGCCGGACGAGGTGACGCTCGCAGCGCAGGCGCATTTGCCGATCCTCGGTCATCTCTTTCCAGTGATTCTGCGGCGCTTGGGCGGAGGCTCCTTGCCGCCGTTGCCCCACGAGCCCAGTGAGCTGCGCGCGCGCATCCAACACACGCTGCGCACGTGGCTTACCGAGGTCTCGCAGATGCGGCCGCTGCTGATCGCGGTAGACGATGTGCATCGTGCGGACGAGCCTTCGGCGGCCTTGATCGCATCGTTGGCGCTGGATGCGGGCGCGCAGCCGCTGCTGATCCTGACCACGTTGCGTGCCGGCGGCGAGGTGGAAGCCAATGCGCCGGTGCGTGCGCTGCGCGAGCACAGCACGCGGATGGTGTTGAGCCCGCTTGGCTCGATGGCGATCGAGCACTTGGTGCGTTCGTTGTTCGGCGACTCTCCGCACGTGCGCCGCGTCGGCGATTGGATCTACGAGATGTCCGCCGGCAACCCGCTGCGCGCGATGGACCTTGTACGCGACTTGGTGGCGCGCCGCGTGATCGCTCACGAGAACGGGCTCTGGCTCTTGCCGTCGGACCTGTCGCGCGAGCAACCGCCGCGTAGCCTGGCTGATGCATTCGCGGTCCGCGTCGATGCGCTCAGCGAGCATGCGCGCCACATGGGCGAGATCCTGGCAGTGTGCGGCGATCGTCTGCCGATTGAGCTGTTCGTGCGTGTCGCCGGCGGTGATCGTGCGCTCAGCTTTCGCGCGCTCGATGAGCTGGTGATGGCGCAGATGCTGTTGGGCAGCGGCGCCACCTATGATTTCGCGCAAGACGGTATTCGCGAAGCGTTGTTGCGCGCGCTGCCGCTCGCTCGCAAGCGCGCGATCCATCTCAGTCTCGGCGAGGCGTTGCTTTCGCGCGGGGTAGAACGTCCGGCGCGCAAGGTGCAGGCTGGGTTTCACTTGCTGCATGGCGGTGCCGAGGTGCGCGGCGCGCAGCTGCTGGTCGAAGCCACAGTGGCCCTCGGTCAGGGTTCGGGCGTGCTCGACCTGGGCCCGACGTTCGTCGGTGCGCTCGAGGCAGCGTTCGCGGTGTTCGAGCGGGCAGGGCGCTCACCGGCCGAACAGGTGATCCTGCAGATCGCGTTGGCGCGCTGTGCGTACCTGCACGATCGGCGCTTGCTGCCGCACGGGTTGGCGGCGATAGAGCAATTGCGCGCCGATGCGGGGCTGGTGGATGCGGAGCGTGCAGATCCAGCGTTGCCCGCGGCGGAGCGTTGGCAAGTCGGCATGCTCGCGGCGAAGGCGCGCTACGAGCAGACGGCACCGCGCGATCGCGGCTTGCCCCCGACGGTTGCGATTCCACAGCTCATCACCGTGGTGTTCGCGGTCGCGGGCGTATTGGTGGTGTGCCTGGACAGCGCGGGGATCGCGCGTCTGTGCGACGTGCTGAAGCTGTGGTCGGAGCTTGGGGACGAGCACCCGGGACGCGCGGCCCATCGCATCCTCACTGCGGCGCTCGATCAGCTGCGTGGACGCGACGTGCATGCCGCCGAGCAACGACAGCAGTTGCGCGCGTACCTACAGAACGCCGAGCTGTTTCGTCGCTTGCCGCAGGAGGTGCTGCTCCATCTACGCGCGGCGAGCCTGCACGGTGTCGGCATGGTCGAAGCGTTGGAAGGGCGCCATGCCCTGGAACGAGCGGAGGAGCTCGAAGCGCTCGATTCGCGAACGCATGCGGGTGCGGCGATGCAGATCCGGATGCTCAAGTACCTGCACGACGGCGACACGGTGCGCGCCGAGGAGTACCGCGAGCGAATGGAGGCATTGGCGCTCGAAGGCGGAACGACGGGGCACGTGGACATCTTGTTGCCGGTCTATCTCGCGATCGCGTACTCGGCGTCCGGCGACATGCTCGGCCTGCGACGCGTGATCGACCAGCTAGAGCCGATTGCCCAAGAGCTCGCGGGCTATGCGCCGTACCTGTGGCTCGCGCGCGGCGCCTATCATCGTGAGCGCGGTGAGCTGGCTGAAGCCAAGGCGGCGCTGCTGACCTCGATGGAGCTCGGGCCGGCGGGCGTGCACGCGTGTTGGCCGAAGGCCGTCGCGACCTACGTACACACCCTGGTGGCCAACCGCGAGCACGATCGCGCGCGTCGTTTTGCCGAGGAGGCGCTGGCCAAGTGCGATGAGCTTGGCATCACGTCGCAGCGCTTGCGTTGGGCGGTTACGCCCGCGGTGGCGATCGCGGAAGCGCGCGTGGGTGACACGGTGGACGCCGCGAAACGTCTCGATGCCGTGATCGCTGAAGCACAGGCAGCTGACGCGGCGGGTGTCGTCCTCGGTCGACTGCACGAAGCGCGCGCGCGCGTCGCCCTGCTGTGCGCGGATCGCTTGGTCTTTCATGCCCAGCTTGCAGCCACCGCCCGGTACTTTGCGGCCACGCGCGATCCGATCTTGGTGGCGGCACATGCGCGACTCTACGAAGAGGGAATGCGTGCGGGCGCAACATCCCCGCCTCGTGGATCGGTCGACACGCCCCCGCCTCCCGGGCCAGTGGAAGAGACCCGAGATCTGCGCGCCACGGTTCGCCACGCGCTGTCCACCGCCACACGACCACGCGAGCGCGCTGAGCTCGCCCTTCAGATTCTGTTGGAGAACGTCGGCACGAAGTCGGGATATCTCTTTCTGTGGCGACAGGACGCGATGGTGTTGGCCGCACCGCTCCACGGAGAGGAACCTCCGGATGGCCTCGATGTCGAAGCGACGCGCATTGCGCAAGGTCCACGACCGGCTGCCCGCCGCGAATCCTCGCCGCCACACAGTCACACGCACTGGACGTCGCCGCGCGGCGTTCCGTTCCGCTTGCTGCCGCTCAACACGATCGTGGATGGCGAGCGCCAACCGGTCGCGGTGCTCGCCCTGCCGACACGTGACACCGTCTTCAGCCCACCCAGCAACTTGTTGTTGCGTGCGGTGTCGGAGAGCCTGCTGGCAGCGGGTGACGTGCAGCCTTCCTTTGCCGCCGATCGCGTTCCGCGTTAAGAGGCCCACATGTCGATCAGTCAACGAGCACGGGCGGCAGGGGGGCAGCCGATCGGACCCTTGATGAAGCGCGCGCTGGAGAACCCGGGATTGATCTCGCTCGCGGCAGGGTTCGTCGATCAGGCAACGTTGCCGGTGAATGTCGTGCGTACGGCCAGCGAAGCCCTGTTGCGCGAGCAGGACGTGGCGCGTTCGGCGCTGCAGTACGGAAGCACGGCGGGTCACGTGGAGCTGCGACGCGCGGTGGTGGAGCGACTCGCGCAGCAAGATCGCAGCTTGATCGACCCGAGCGCACACGAGCGCGTGATCGTCACGAGCGGCAGCAATCAGTTGCTGCATCTGATCGGCGAGGCGTTGCTGGATCCGGGCGACATCGTGATCACGAGCGCGCCAAGCTACTTGGTCTTCATGGGGTTGATGCAGGGCTTCGGTGCGGTGGTCGAAGGCGTGGCGTGCGACGCGCAAGGGCTCATTCCGGAGTCGCTCGACGCACTGCTGCGCGCACACCAAACCGCCGGCACGTTGTCACGGGTGAAGGCGCTCTATGTGATGTCGTACTTCGACAATCCGTCGAGTCGGAACCTTGCCGGCGATCGACGCGCTCGCATTGTCGAGATCGCCAAGCGCTATTCGGTCTCCCATACGATCTACGTCATCGAAGACACTGCCTACCGCGATCTGCGCTACGTCGGCGAGGATCTGCCGAGCCTTCGATCGTTCGACGCCGAGGGAACGCACGTGATCTACACGAGCAGCTTCTCCAAGGCGTTTTCGCCCGGCATCCGCGTCGGATGGGGATTGTTCCCCACGTCGCTGGTGGGGCCGGCGCTCGACATCAAGGGCAACATCGATTTCGGCTCACCGAACTTCTCGCAAGCGCTGGTCGCGAAGGTGATCGAGCTCGGGCTGTTCGAGCCACACGTGCGCGCGTTGCGCACCGCCTATCACGAGAAGCTCAAGGTTGCGCTCGCGGTCGCCGACCGATGCTTGGGACCGATCGAAGGCGTGACGTGGGAGCGCCCGAGCGGCGGCATGTACTTGTGGCTGCAACTGCCGTCCCACGTGGATGCTGGGATGGGTGGCGCGCTGTTCGACCGCGCGGTGCAGGAAGGCGTGCTCTATATCCCGGGTGAGCATTGCTTCGCCGGAGATGGGGCGACACGACCGCGTAACCACATTCGGCTGAGCTACGGCAGTCAGCAAGGGCCCGCGATCGGGCGTGGCATCGAAGCGCTTGCGCGCGCGATTCGGTCGGTGGTGTGAGCGGCGGCAAGGCGTGGTGCGTGTACGTCCTGGAGTGCGCCGACGGCAGCCTCTACACCGGCATCACCAACGACATGCTGCGCCGTCTCGACGCGCACAACCGGGGCATCGCCTCGCGCTACACCCGCGCACGCTTGCCGGTCACGTTGCGTTACACCGAGTCGCAGTCCGACCGTAGCGTCGCTTCCAAGCGCGAGGCTGCAATCAAACGCATGTCCCGCGCTGACAAACAGACCTTGCTGCGCGATCAGAAGTGAAAGTTGGCGCCGATCGCGAGGATGTCGAAGCTCGAACGGTAGCGACCCGCATTGATGATGTACGGCGGCTGGCTCACGCTGGTGATCGTCGTGTTCTGCTGAAGCGCAGCGACCCCGTCGGCGTTGCTCACCGGTTGCGGGTCGAGCACCTGCAAGCCGCCACCCATGCGATCGGTCGGAACGCCGACGGTGCGGTCGTTTGCCCGCACCACGCCAGTGGCCAAGTAGTCCTGGTAGATCGCTGCCCGATCCATGTGCGGCGGCGGCGCGACGGTCAGCGTCTCTTGGAAGATGTGGGCGTAGGAGAAGTTGACGTCGACGGTGCGCGAGAGGCGGAACGTGACGCCGGTGTGCAAGCCGAGGCGCGTGAGTGGCCAGAAATCGATTTGCATGTAGCTGGGATCGATGCCGCGATTCTCGTAGTGCGCGCCGGCGCTGATGCCGAGCACGCCGGGGATCACGTTTGCCGTGCCGCCCAGGCGGACTGAAACCTGGTTCTGCCAACGCTTCTGGATCGTGATGTTGTTAGGCACCGCTGCGGAGCCGATTGGCTTGAAGGAGATGAACTTCGCATCCGGGGAATCGACGTACTGGCTCTGGTTGCGACTGTTGAGCTGGTACTCCACGTCGAGCTCCACGTCCCAGCGCTCGTCCTGGAGCGGATCGTGGATCACGCGATAGCCATCGGCGTCGTGCTCAGCTGCGCCGGTGTGGCTGCGCGGCACGCGTCGGCTCGCGTACCGGATGCCGCCGCGAAGCTTCCACGGCATGTTCTGTTGAATCGAGAGCACGTCGACGCGCGAGGTGCTGATCTCTTTGGTCGGGTCGAACACGCCGGAGGTGAATTCGGCCAAGCCTTTGGCGTCGATCTTGTCTTGCCAGCGAAACACGAACACGAGATCGATCGCGTCGGTCGGCACGATGTGCACCGATGCGGTCGCAGCCGGAACGAAGTAATCGAAGGCTTCGACGTGCGTGATCAGATCCGCGTTCGGCGACGTGTTGCCGGTCGCAGGAGCCATCGTGGTGGTGTCGACGGCGATGAAGCCGTACTCGACCGCGAGACCGAGGCGCAGAAAGTCCGCGATGCGATAGCCGAGGCCGACGTTCGGGAACACACCCAGGTTGTTCGCGACCAGCAACTGATAGCGCGTTGCCGCGGGTCGGTACTCACCGGTGTCGCCGCGGATCACGCCAGTTCCGTTTTCGCCCCACGCGCCGCTCGGTGATGCTGGCGGAAAGATCAAGCCGAAGCCAAGGCCGAGGCGATCGGTGATGCGGGTCGAGAACGCCAGTTGCGGGATCGGCGCCACGCCCTGATTGAGGCACACGGTGTCGTACGGATCGGTGTAGTACGCCTGCGCTTCGGGTACCGCGGTCGGAGGCGTGGTCGTGCGATCAAGCACGGTCAACGGAATCGATTGGTACTGTCCAGGTTGTCCGGGAATCGGAAGGCGACTCGGTGCACCGCCGAGGTATGCGCCCCAACCGTAGTAGCCGATCGGATCGACACACGCGTTGAGTCGCGCGAAGTTGAGATCCAGCAGCATCTGGTTGCCCGACAGCTCGGCCAGACCTGCGGGGTTGTGCGCCAGCGTCATCGGATCGGACGAACGTGCAGTGACCGCGCCGCCACGTGCGAGCGAGTTGGAACCTTGGCCGGTGTATTCGATGCCACCGGCGAACACCGAGTGCGGGAACGCCATGCCGGCGATCGCCAGCGCTGCGGACAGGATTGAGCTTCGAGCAACCGACTTGGGAATCATGGCAAACGTCCTCACAGAACCTTCATCAAAACAAAAGTGCGACCCCAGAGACTGGGGCCGCACTTTCGGTTGTCAGCGCGTTGGTTTCAACGAAATACGCGCAGGTTACAGCGCGGGGTAGGCCGCGCCTCGGACTGCCGCACAGGTCGGCTCGCCGCCCGTGAGGTCACCCAGGCGAACAAGGGCCGACTTCGGGCCGCGGCTTGCCGTGGTGTCGATGTTGCGGCCCACGAATGCCCAACCGTTGGGCAGCGTGGTGACCGGACCTGCCATCTGGCCGGCGCCAAGCACGCGGTAGATCGGCACGTTGTCGTCGACGAACTTGGCTTGGTTCACGTCGCACTCGTCCATTGGGTACGTCACGCCAGCCGGGTACGTGGTCGGGTCCAGCTTGCAGGACCAAGCGCGCGAATCGAGCATGTCGCACTCGGAGTCACCCACGCCGCTCGCGCAATCGTTGTTGATCGCGCCAGCGCCGCCGAGGCGCGTGCGCAAACCAATGCGGACCTGAACTGCGCGAACGCCACCGCCGGCACCGCCGCCGGCGCCGATGTCGAGGCCGTTGGTCGGCGCACCGCGATACTTGTACGGCATCGCGTTGAGCGAGCACTTACCGAAGTTCGTGTCGCCCGAGGCCCGCACCAAGCCGCCCAAGTTCGGCAAGGTTGCCGGGTCGTAGGTGGCTGCGTCGTGACGAAGATTGATCGTGACGCCCTCGTGGCTGTCGCCGTCGTGATCGGGGAAGCAGTCCGCGCCCTCGCCCGCTTCGCAGGTGACCGCGTCGGCAGTCATCGGGAAGACGCCCGCGTTGCCTTCGACGTTGTTCATGACGTCGAGGCCGACGAGGCCGACGGCAGGGTTGAGGGTCAGGATGCCACCTGGCTCGAACGCCGTGGTGTTACCCGTGGTGGTGAAGCGCGGCATCATCGGGCTTTCCCACATCGCGTCCGGGAACTCGATCTGGAAGGCGTCGCACGCGACGTCGCTCGTGAACGGGGGCAAACGCGTGCCGCACGACTTGATCGTGCCCACGCCACCGGAACCGTCCGAGTTCACGCCGTCGAGACGACCGAGCAAGTAGATCTCGATCGTGCCGCGGCCTGGATCGCGGGTGGACACGCCGTCCCACCACACATCGATCAAGGTCTTGATAGCGAAGTAGCCAGAGGCGCTGTTTTCGCAGGTCGCGCCCGTACGGCAGTCGACGCCCGGCGAACAGGTCACGACCGGGTTGCCGCCCGTGCCACCGGTTCCGCCCGTGCCACCAGTTCCACCGGTTCCGCCGGTTCCGCCCGTACCGCCGGTTCCGGCAGTTCCAGCTGTGCCACCGGTTCCGCCGGTGCCAGCGATGCCCGCCGTTCCGCCGGCTCCACCGCCACCGATGCCACCGACTGCGCCAGCGCCAGCAGCGCCCGCACCGGACGTACCGCCAGGGCTACTGCCGCCGCAGGCGACCAAACTGAGCGCTGCCGCAAATGCGGCGCCACCCGTCACCCAACCCATACCTTTGTTTCCCATCCGACTCCCTCTCTCTCGCTTGGAGACCGTCAAAACCACTTGCCATCAACTTGTCGCTCGGAATCCGCCAGACTTCCGGCGCAAAACATTCCTGCAGGTGTACCCGTGCGGCCCTCTAGACCACGGGCGGCTCGGTTCTGCCCGACCACTTCACTGTGCACAAGGGGGACTCACCAGACTGTGAACTACCTGGCGTTCGACCCGCAGCCCGCTCCTTGCGTCAAATAAGTACGTAAGTTGCACAAATGAACCTTGCCGGGTGTACCGATCGTGGCCTCATCAGTCAAGGCGGAGGCGCGCTTAGGCGACCCTCTGCTCGGTTCCCCACAGCGCTTGTACGGGACGGAAATCAGCGCGCCGTGACGCCACCAAGTGCGTTGACCTGAAACGAAAACGAGCGGCGCCCGCTGCTGACGGTGACGGCGATCGAGTCGCTGTCGACGCGATCGAAGGCGAGGCTTGCGGTCTTGTCGAAGGGCGTATCCAGCACGTAGCGACCCGCTTGCGGGACGGGGTCGCGAAAGCGCACCTCGATCTGGTCGATCTCCAGGGACCAGTCGCCCGACTCCCCACGCCAATGGCGATCGCCATCGATCACGATCCCTTCGCTCAAGCCACCGGGCAACAGGGTTTGAATCCGATCGCCGGAGCCATCGCCGGTTCGCTGATCGGAGAGGCGGGTCCAAGTGAGATCGTGCACCACACGACGGCTGCGGTCGGTGGCGCTCCACGTGACGTCGGCTGCCCCCGTCACTGACACGATCCCGTTGCTGACATCGTTCCACGAGTGTTGGACCAACACGTCAGCGTCACTATTGCGCGCGACGGTGACAGTGTGCGTGCCACTGAAGGCACGACCATGGAACGCGCACGTGCCGTTCGCGCCGTACTCGATGGTCAGGCGATTGCCACTCAGCGCGATCTCGGCGCATGGCACCTGAGACTGGACAAACGCACGCAGCTCCGCTGCCGCATCTTCGACTGCGGCGCCGATCGTGAAGTCGGTGTTGATCTCGATCGTGCTCGCCGCAACCGCCGAAGCCTGCGACTCCAACGAGGACTCATCGAGCGCAGCGCGTGCCTCCGCAGCAGTGAGCGCGCGGTTACAGCCCACGTGAAGCCCGCACGAAAGCAATGCCGCAAGCCAGATCGTCCTCATCGATGCCTCCAACGCGAAAGCGATTCCTAGGGCTACGAGCGTTTGTCGCGCGTGGGCGTGGCCGCGTTCAAGCGGCCTCTGCGATGCCTGTGTTGCTCGGTGAGAACGTGTGGGGCCTCGGCTTGCAACGCTCACATCGATGCCTTGAATATCGTCGGACAGATGCCGTTAGCTCGTTGACGGATCGCGTGCGCGGTCCGCTTAATGGGAGCCGCGTGACCGAACGTTTTGCACCTGCACGTCCCGCACGGTCTCGCTCCCACGCGGGCGTCCAGCGCTGGGCCGCCGGTTGCGTCGTCGTCACAGCCTTGGCGCTGCTCGCGCCGCCACGCGTTCCGGCGCAAGAGAATGCGCCGCTGGTGCGCTTGCTCCACGATGCGCGCGACTTCCGGGTTCGGGTGCGGGCAGCGTTCGTGTTGGGAAACAGCGGCCAGCCCCAATCAGCGGCCTCGCTCGAGCAAGCATTGACGGATCCTCACCCCGCCGTGCGCGCCGCCGCGGCTACCGCGCTTGGACACGTGGGCACGTCTCAGTCTCTTCCGGCGTTGCGTCGAGCGGAGCGCGATCGTGAAGAGGTGGTGCGAGCCCAAGCGTCGAGCGCCATCGCGCAGATCGAAGCCAGCCACGCCAGTCACGCCGCCGTGCCTCGCGCCGCCGCTGTGCCGTACACACCCGAAGCGGCGCCGATGTCGTTCGAGGGCAAGCGTTACGTGGTGGTCGTCGGCACGATGGTGAACCGCAGCGAACACCAGGACGGCGCCGCCGTGCAGGTCCTTTCCAACGAGGTGTTGTCCGCGTTGCGTGAGTCACCGGAGATTCTCGCGTTCGGATCGAGTCAGGAGATCTCGAGCAATCACGCGCGCCAGATTCGCGAGCGCGCGCTGCCCACACTCCGTCTCGAAGGCAACCTGGTGCGCGTCACACGACGCGACGGCGTGTCGGAGGTCAGCGTACGTTGCGAAGTCAGCATCATGATCCTCGATGAGCGTCAGCGTGCGGTGAGAGGCGCGGTCAGTGGCGCTGCGTCGCGGGCGGAACAGCCAAGCTCACGTCGCGACGATCAGCAGCGTCGGTTGGTGCAACAGGCGTTGGTACGTGCGGTGCGCAGCGCATTGAGCAACATGGATCAGGCCTTCGCGGCAGCCGCCGCATATGGCGCGAGCAGCAGCGCGAGCGAAGAGGAAACAGAACCGCGTGAGACACGCGTTGCGCGCAACCGGCGCAAACGGTCATGACCTGAGCGGAGCGCGTACGCCGTGGTCTTGGCTGGGTGTGCCGGCGACCGATGTGGGCTTGAAACCTTCCGATTTCGGGCGGTCGAGTGGCCGAGCTGCGCGTAGCCCTTCACACTCATGAACAGAGGTCGTTGCTGTTGTTGTGAGACCTGTTGTCGCGGCTGTACTGCTACTGGGGTGCGCATCGAGCCTGCCTCCGGGAGCGGTCACTCCGCAGGGCAATCATCGTTTGGCGCTGGACGCAGCGGTGGCCACGTGGCGCGAGCTCGGCTTGAACTGGGACCCATTGTGCGTCGAGGAAATGGACCGCGTGCAGGTCGTGATCGCGGAGCCTGAGACGTTCACCGAGCTTTGTCGCAATCGTCCGTCGAGCGCAGGCGGTCGTCTGTATGCATGCAGCACCAAGCAGTACGAGCGTGCCTGGCCGATCTCGGTCGTCGATGGTGACTACGTTCCGCTGCTCGTGATCAGCGCCCTGCAGCCGCAGGCGCACCGCGAGGAGCTCGTGGTGCACGAGGCGATGCATTGGCTGGGTGATTGCTCCGGCCGCGGGATCGATCACGCGCACGCTGACGATCGGGTTTGGCACGGGGTGCTCGTCACGGCGACGCAACGCTTGCATGAGGCCAGTCGCGGGCACGCCGATCGTGAACGTCTCGTCATGCATCGTTCTGCCAAACGTTGCGACAAGTCGACCTGTTCGCGTTGAGCCACAGCGGCGAGCGAGCCGTGGGACGCCACATCGCTGGGAGGATCCGCGGACGTGGCTTGTGGCCGCGCACGTCGAACCGGTATCGTCGTCGTTCAACTATGCGACTTCGATCATGTCGGGCGCTGTTTCTTGCGGTGACGTCGCTCGCCGCGTGCGGTGGATCGGGCGCAGCGGGGGACAGCACGACGTTGCCTCCCAACGAACCGGTTGCGCCCGCGACGACAGGCTCGACGTCAGCCGACGATGCATCCCTGCAGCGGCCGGAGCTGCTGGCGGAGGGTGACTACGTCGCCAGTGTGGCGCGCTATCGGGCTGCTTGCGATGGAGGGTCGGCGCGCGGATGTGGGTATTTGGCGGCG
>JACZCZ010020314.1_pt1 | contig 28369 bp, 25 predicted proteins | sample 8641811 | NCBI WGS metagenome assembly JACZCZ01 (sample SAMN15324610, study PRJNA640507) | soil metagenome | isolation source: intercropping peanut in the first line | place: China: Luxin town, Laibin City, Guangxi Province | collected 2019-07-25 | depth 10cm m | reverse complement strand
GTCGGCCAGGCAACTTCGAGGAATGGAACGATGTACGCGGTCATCAGAACGGGGGGCAAGCAGTATCGAGTGAGCGAGGGTGAGCGCTTGCGCGTCGAGAAGCTCGACGGCGCAGTGGGCGACAGCCTTTCGTTCGATCAGGTGCTGATGCTGGGTGGCGACAAGGTGCAGATCGGCAAGCCGCTGATCGCCGGCGCCAAGGTTACGGCGGAGATCGTGGCGCAGGACCGCGCCAAGAAGATCATCGTCTACAAGTACCGCCGTCGTAAGAACTACCGCCGCAAGGCCGGCCACCGTCAGCCCTTCACCGAGCTGAAGGTCACCGCCATCAAGGCTTGAGGAGAACGGCATGGCACATAAAAAAGGTCAGGGCGCATCGCGCAACGGTCGTGACTCCAACGCGCAGTACCGCGGCGTGAAGGTCGGCGAAGGTCAAACAGTGACGGCTGGATCGATTCTGGTTCGCCAGGTCGGCTCAAGCTTTCACGCTGGCACGAACGTCGGTACCGGTAAGGACTACACATTGTGGGCCTTGGTCGACGGCGTCGTGAAGTTCGAGCGCGAAGGTCGCGATCGCAAGCTGATCAGCGTTGCACCGGTTAGCGCGAGCTAGCTTCCCCTCGTTTCCCCACATCGAAACCGCCTCGCCGCGTGTGGTCCCTAAGATCACGCCAGCTTCCATCGAAGCGCGAGGCGGTTTTGCATGTTAACGTGGTGTTACGGCGCGAGGCCTGTGCCGACCCGCATGCACGAAAGCGATCCATCGCAGTTACGCCTGCCGATCCGTGGTCTCACGCTGCCCGCACCTGGTGCGCTCCCGCGAAACCATCGCATTCACTGCAACCGTAACCTGCGCCTCGACCAGATCGCGGCGGTTGGGTTCGACATGGACTACACGCTGGCGATCTACAACCAGGAGGAGATGGATCGTCTGAGCATCGAGGCGACCACCCGCAAGCTGGTGGCGATGGGGTATCCCGAGTCGCTGTTGCAGATGCCCTACCCGCGGAACTTTCCGGTTCGCGGCTTGCTCGTGGATCGACAGCTGGGCAACGTGCTCAAGACCGATCGTTACCGTTACGTGAAGGTCGCGCACCACGGCACGCGCCTGCTCACCTCGGACGAGCGCCGCGATCTTTATCGCCACAAGCGCGTGCGACCCGGCGACAAGCGCTTCCATGCGATCGATTCGTTGTTCGCGCTGTGTGAGGTGACGGTGTTCACAGCGGTCGTCGATGCGCTGGATTCACCGGTCGCCAAGCTCGACTACGCCAAGGTGTTCGACGACGTACGGGTGTGCATCGATCGTTCGCATCAAGACGGTTCGATCAAGGATGAGATCATGCGCGACCTTCCGCGCTACATCCGACGCGATGAGCACCTGGCGGCAACGCTGCATAAGTTGCGCAGTGCCGGCAAGAAGCTCTTTCTCGTGACCAACTCGGCCATCGACTACACGGATGTCGTAATGCAGCACTTGCTGGACGAGAACGAGGAGTACGGGTCCTGGAAGCGCTACTTCGATGTGATCGTCACTTCCGCCGGAAAGCCCGCGTTCTTCGAGGCCACGCGTCCGTTCATCCGCTCCGGCAGCAACGGCCAACACGGAACGCTCAGCGCGCTGGAACGCGGCGTTGTCTACGAACAGGGAAGTCTGGTGGAGCTCGAGCGCTTGATGGCGCTGGAAGGTGACCGCGTGCTGTATGTCGGCGATCACATCTTCGGCGACGTGCTGCGCGCCAAGAAGCAGAGCGCGTGGCGCACCATCATGATCATCCAGGAGATGGATGCAGAGATCGCCGCGATGGAGCGTTGCGCCGAAGAGATCGAACAGCTCGACGCGATGCAGCAGCGCCGGGACTCGTTGCTCGAGACATTGGCCGAACGACAGCACGCCTTGAAGAACGTGATTCGCGAGCTCGATGACCCGGCGCTGAACGAAGAACAGCGAGTCGCGCTCGATGCCATGCGGTTGCGCCTGAAGCGGGCGATCGATCGTATCCGCGCACAGGTGAAAGCCGTCGAAGTGGAACGCGAGCCTCTCCAACGTATGGTGGATCGAGCGTTCCATCCGTACTGGGGCTCTTGCTTCAAGAGCGGCACCGAGCTCAGCAGCTTCGGCGAGCAGGTCGAGCGCTACGCGTGCCTGTACACCGATCGCGTCACCAACCTGCTTTGGTACTCGGCGGGACATTACTTCCGCAGCCCGCGTCACCGCATGACCCACGAGGAGACAGTCGGCTGAGCGTTTGACCCATCGAAGGGGGGCAGTCTAGTGTCTGGCACGACCATGCTCCGCCGTTTCGCGACCTTGTTCGTCATCACTGCGCTCGCTGCGTGCGGTGACGACGACGGCCCTGCCGCCGACGCGGGCCACGACGCGGCAAGAGACGACGCGGGCGACAGCGGCGGCTTCATCCCACGCCGCGATTCCTCGGTGGTGGCGGGTGACCCGATCCCGGATTGCGATCGCATCGACCCTTTGGCGTGCGGTGCCGGTCAAAAGTGCGCTTGGGTGTTGCGCTTCGTCTCGGAGACGTCCGCTGCGGTGTACACCGGTTGCGTTGACGAGCGCGCCGAGCGCGAGCGCGGTGTTCCATGTGAGCAGTGGGGCCGCGCGTACGAAGCCGCAGGGCTGAGCGACGAGACGTACGTCGACCCTTGTGCCGAAGGCCTGTTCTGCGCGCCGGATCCGAACCTCCGGAACGTCTACACGTGCCAACCGCTGTGTGAGATCGCCAGTGATTGCACAAGCACCGAGATCTGCGCTGGCACGCCGATCAGCAGCACGATCGCGATCCCGATCTGTCGTCCGAGCGATGATTGCGATGCACAGGATCAGCTGGGCTGTGGCACGGGCGAGTCCTGTTACCTGCGCCCGAATGGTGCGTACGACGGAGCGCTCGCCCTGTGCTTGCCGCATTCGCCACTCACACCGGGGGCTGGTGCGCCAGGCGATCCCTGCTTCGAGGCAGGCGTCCAGTACATCAGCGCGTGCCAGGCCGGCTCAGTGTGTTGGGGCGATCCGCGTCTCACTCCTGCGCAATGGGAAGATGCCGACATTCGCTGTCGGAGCTATTGCGATCCAACCCTGTCCAGTGACGGCGACGCAGGCGAGGATGCATGTGGTGCCGGCCAGTGCGTGTGGCTTGGCGATCCTGCGCTCGCGCTGAATGTGTCGGGGCTGACGGTCGCGCCCGGTGTCTGTGACTGACAGGCAGGCAGTCTCGCACCCGGCGTCTGCGACTGATCGAGGCCCAACACGGCGACGCCTAACGCGTGGGCTTGGCCAACACCGGCCCGTCGTCCTTGAGGCGTTTGCGCGCGATCGAGTTTCCGAACGCCGCCGATTTGCGCCAGTGCCGACGCGCATCGTGCGCCTTGCCTGAGAGGGCGTAGGCATCTCCGAGCAGAAGCTGATTGTTCGACCGATTGGGTTGCATTGCGATCAGGCGCTCCGCCCAACGCACCGCTTCGGCGCCATCGCCGCGGGTCAGGTGAACACGAACCACACCCGCGAGCGCGCGCGGATACTGCGGGAACAGACCCAGTGCTTGCAGATACTTCGCTTCAGCCAAGCCCAGTCGACCGCGCGTACGCAACGCATGACCTTCGTTGCAAAGCTGGCGCGCGCGAACCAGGTGGGGCTCGTCTCCCACGGGATCCTCGCCGTCGCTCGCATCGCCACCGACGGCTTGCGCAGCCACGAGCAAATCTTCCTCTGCTTCGTCGGCTGCTTCGTCGCGCGCCACTTTGGGATTGGCCTGTCGTTCCAAGGCAGGGGTCGACGCCACCCCGTGTGGAATGGGCGGAGCTGTGCGGGGGTTCGATGGATTTGCTGAAGGTTGTGCGACCTCAGCAGCAGGCTCACTCGTGCGCAGCGAGCTCCACGCAAGCAAGCCCACGCATGCAGCGACGGCAACGATCGCTGCCCATCGCGCCGACGACACACGCTGACGACGCGGCAGTGGAATCGGAGCCTCTTCCACGTCAGTCGACCACGCCGACGGTGTAGGATTGGCACGCTCGACCTTCACAGGCAGTGGAGGAGCCTCTGCGCGAGTGATGCTCACTTCGCCGCTGATGCGATCGGTCTCGATGCGCACGTCTGCCAACGACACTTCAGTGTCCTGCGGCAGCGGAGGTGGATTGTTGGTGGTCTTGGTGATCTCGATCCGGCGTGCCGCGATCGCTTGCAGTGATGTCGGCGGTGCCAACGATAGCTGCTGCGCGGGCGTGCTGACCGGCGCGATCTTCGCTGGGGCGGGAATTGCACCCGGGACGCGAATCGTTTGACGCGCTGGTGTAGGCGCGCCGCTCGGTGTGGCGGTCATCACGATCCGCGATGGTGTAGGCACCTGCATCGCGGGCGCCGGTTGCGAGGGTCGCTCCAACGCTGCGCTCACCATCGTCGCGACTTGATCCAGCGTTCCCTTGCTGCGCGACGCGGCAGCTGCGGTCGCAATCTCCATCAAGCGATCGGCGATCACTTCGACACCGTGCGAGCGCGACACCAGACGCAGCGCATTGCCCGTCGTGAGCGTGACCGGCCCATCGACCAAGACCGCCATGCTCACGTCTGTCCCACGCATGCGCCGCACGAGTTGCGATCGGATCATCGCGCCGCGCTGCTTCGCGGCATCTCCGACCAGCAATACGGCATCTGGAACGGACGCCACGATCACGTCGACTGCCAGCGCTGCGCTGAGCTGCTGGACGTCGGCGCCACGTGCCGCAAGCGCCGTGCTGAGGCCATCGGCGATCGGATCGCTGCCCGCGATCAGGACAACCACGTCCTCGCTCGAGGCACTCATCGGCGCGTCCAATTGACCCATAGGCGGATGGGCCAAGTATGTACAAATACCGTAATCGTTCAACGGTAGTGGATCGGTACTTTGCGGCCACGATCGTTAGGAATCGCAACAATCACGCGCAATTCCATACGGTTATGCGAGATCTGACGTCCTACGTTTCGGACTCAAGCCGGTCCAGGTCGGCCTGCGCCCGTTCCCACTCTTCCGTTGCCGCCGTAAGCCGCGTGGCGTCGTTCTTGAACTCGCTGATCAACTGATTGCTGCGCTGCTTGTCAGCGTAAACAACGGGGTCCGCGAGCAGATCGCTGCGCTCCTTCTGCGCTTGCTCCAGCGTCGCGATGCGCGCCTCAAGCTCTTCGACCTTGCGTTTGAGCGGACCGACCTTGCGACTGCGCTCGCTGCGCTGCTGCGCCTCCCGACGCTTGCGTTCTTTTTCGTCCGCGCGGCTCTCGTGCTTGCTCTCGGGTACGACATTCGTGGTGTTCGCGCTCGCGCTGGCCTTCGCAACCGTGTGCGACACCTTGGTGGCCGACGTCGCCTGTGCGTCGTCACGCTGCGCGAGGCGCTGACGTGCGGACTCCATGTACTCATCGAGCGTGCCCGGATAGGTGTCGACGCTCCCATCAGCCACATTCCAGATCCGCGTCGCGAGCTTGCGCACGAAGCTGCGATTGTGGCTGACGAAAATCAACGTGCCGTCGTAGGTCGACAACGACTCCGCCAGACTCTCGCTCGATTCCAGGTCGAGATGGTTGGTCGGCTCGTCCATGAGCAGCAGCGGACCCGGGTTCACCAACAACCGTGCGAGCGACACACGCGCGCGCTCACCACCAGACAACACCGAAATCTTCTTCTCCACGTCGTCGCCGCTGTACAGGAACGCGCCTAGCACGCTGCGAATGCGCGTAACGCTTCCGCTGCGATCCTGCTGAGCCACCTCTTCGTAGATGGTGGCGTTGCGGTTCAGAGACTCGGCGTGGTGCTGCGCGTAGTAGCCGGGCGTGATCATGTGGCCCAGCACGATCTCGCCGCCGCTGGCCGGGATCTCGCCTGCGATCATCTTGAGCAACGTGGTCTTGCCGGCACCGTTGACGCCGATGATGCCGATCTTCTCGCCGCGCTTGATCGTGAGGTTCACGTCCTTGAGAACGACGCGGTCGCCGTAGGACTTGCTCACGTGCCGCAGCACCAGAGGCTCGGCGACGCTGCGTCCTGTCTCGGGGAAGCTGAAGCTCATCACTTTGCGCTTCTGGTACGTCTCGACCGACTCCATCTTGTCGAGCTGCTTGACGCGAGACTGGACGGCGCGCGCTTTGGTCGCCTGGGCGCGGAAGCGATTGATGAAGCGCTCCGTCTGCTCACGCTCGCGCGCCAGATTCTTTGCCTTGTTCTCGAGGATGATCTCCTCTTCGGCGCGCTGGCGCTGGTATTGCTCGTAGTCGCCGTCGTACTGGCGAACACCTTCGACCTCGAAGCTCACCACGCGCGCGATCTGTTCGTTGAGAAACTCGCGGTCGTGACAGATCAAGATGAACGCCCGGTCGTAGCGTTTCAGAAAGTCGCCGAACCACGCGACCGACGGCATGTCCAAGTGGTTGGTCGGTTCGTCGAGCAGCAGCAAGTCAGGCTGCTGGAACAACAGCGACGCCAACACCGCGCGCATCTTCCAACCACCGCTGAATTCGCCCATGTCCCGATCGCGATCGGCATCCGAAAAACCAAGGCCAGCCAGGATCCGCAGCGCGGCGTGATCGGTGAAGTGCATCTCGTAGTGGGCGATGCGCTCATGCAGCGACGCCAGTCGCTCGACCACGCTCATCAGCTCGTCGTCGTTGCCGGTTTCTGTCGCGCGCTGTTCTGCTTGCTTGAGGTCGCTCTCGGTGTCGATCAGTTGCTGATCGAGCTCTGCACGGCCTTGCACGCTGTTGCGAACGAACGACAGCAGCGAGCGGCCGCCTTCCATCGCGATGTCCTGCGGAAGGTATCCGACGCGAACACCGCGACTGGTGCGGATGCGTCCGCCGTCCGGCGCTTGCTCGCGTGACAGCAACCGAAGCAGCGATGTCTTGCCCGAGCCGTTGGGCCCGATCAGGCCGATCCGATCCGATTGCCCGATCCGTAGGTCGAGCGCATCGACGATGGTCTTCTTGCCGAAACCGAGCGTGACACCTTCAAAGACGACGAGACTCACGCGCGCGTTATACCGACTTGCGCCCGAGAGACCAGGTGCGTCGGGTCCCGATCAGTCGCAGAAGTAGGCGCAGTTGGTTGCTTCGGCAACGCAGCCCGCGTCCCAGCTTCCGGTGCAGCAGCTCGGATCGCCGAACTGCGGATCGCAGACGCACGCTTGGATCGAGGCGTCGTCACAGCCGGAGCCCACGTGCGCCGCCAGGCACGACGAGGTGGCCGGACACGTCGAGCAACCCAGGGTCGAAAGGCGGTTCACGCAGCGGTCGTCCCACACGCTCTCGACGTAACCACAGTCGCCCGGGTCAAGCGCTTGCATGCATGAGTCAATGGCCGGATCGCTGCAGCCAGCGTTGCAGTGCGGCGTGCAGCAATCACCGAGACCCGGTGAGCAATCGACCGGAACCCAGGTGATCACGTTGGCGCGCACCGGCCAGCTCTGAGCCCAAATCGCTGTGTTGCCGTAGTAATTGCCTTCAGTGAAGCCACACGCGGTCGGATCGAGCGGCGTGATCGAGTAGCCGCCAGGCGGCACATCGACTGCGGCGATCGCGGCAAAGGGAACGGCGCCGTTGCCACCTGGAATCCAGGTCAGCGCGTCGTACGGTGGCAGCACGTTGCCCATCTGCGATGCCGTGCCGACCAACGCCATCGTGGGAACCGTCGGCGCGATCAGGACGCCTTGATCACCACCGTGTCCGGCGCCGGTGATGTTCGCGATGATCACACCGTTTTCAGAGAGCGCACCCGGTGACAACGCGGCCACATCGCCGGGCACATGCAGCACGATCTCGATGTCGCTGCGCGGGCCTTGCACCGGAATCGCGCTGCCCACCAAGCCCGACGCCAGGTTGTCGGGCGGCTCCACGACCACGAACGCCGTGCCACGGGGAATGCGCAGGTTGAAGTTGCCGCTCGAGTTGGTCGTGCTGCTCGCGATCTCTGCGCCGGTGTGATGCAGGACGCTGATCTTCGCTCCGACGAGCGGCGTCAGCGGAGCCGTGCCCTGCGGCTTGTTCGGCCGCTCGATCGGAGCGCTGCGCAGCGTGCTTCCACCCTGCGGAGCAAACACCTTGCCCGACACGACCACGCTGGTGCCGACGCAGCCGCTGTCGACAAGCTCCGGCGTGCCGTCGATCAGACCATCGCAGTTGTCGTCGCGACCATTGCAGACCTCTTTGGCACCCGGGTTCGCATTCGCGTTGTTGTCGTTGCAGTCGCCACCGAAGGGCGTTCGCCCGCTGATCGGCGCGCACAACACCACGGCCGGAGCCGACGTATCGCCGAAGCCATCGCCATCCATGTCGACGTACCAAACCGTGTTCGGCACGTCTTCATCGGTCTTGTCATCGCAGTCGTTGTCGTAGCCGTCGCAGATCTCAAGCCCGTTGCCGGTGGTGGGATCCTGATCGTCGCAGTCTGGGCCACCGACGCACTCCGCATCCGCGCTGCCGTCGCCGTCGTCGTCCTCCAGATTGCCCGGCTCGATCACGAAGTCGGCGATGCCGTTGCAATCATTGTCGACCGCGTCGCACGCTTCGGCCGTGCCCGGGTTGATGTCCGGGCTGGTGTCATCGCAATCGGTGCGAAGGATCGACCGGCCCGCAGGTGGAACGCACGCGGCGACCGCTGGCTGGGTCGGATCACCGAAGCCATCTCCGTCGGAGTCGACGTACCAAGCGACAGCGTTCTCCTCTTCGTCGAATTCGTCGTCGCAGTCGTTGTCGACGCCGTTGTCGCAGATCTCGACCTGCGCGCCGTGAACCGTCGGCTTGCTGTCATCGCAATCGATCTCATCTGGGGAAAAGCCCACGCTGCCGGCGCACATCGGCATCGGCGTCGAGCCCTCGGCACCGTGACCGTCGCGATCGGCGTCGACGTACTGCATCACCGCGACGCCTTCATCCAACTTGTCGTCGCAGTCGTTGTCGAGCTGATCGCAGATCTCCGTGGCGTCCGGTCGGGTCGAGGCGCGCTGATCGTCGCAGTCGGCGCCGCACGTCAGCTCAGTGGGCGTGGCCGAGTCGGCGTTGCAGCAGCGGTCGCTGTCGTGTCCGTCGTTGTCTTGGTCGAGCGATCCGTAGGTGGCGTCGTTGCAGTCCTCATCGACGTTGTCGGGGTCGCACACCTCGCGGTTGCCTGGGTAGCGATCGGCACGCTCGTCGTCGCAGTCGTCACCGATCTCTACGCCCTCGTTGTCGACGCAGAGGATCGAGGCGTGACCGTCACCGTCCTGATCGATCGCGACGTGGCGGCACGCCTGATTGGCCTCTGAACACGAGTCGGTGGTGCACAGCACGCCGTCGTCACAGGTGCGCCGCGGGCCGTACACACATTGGCCTTCGTCACAGGTTTCGTCGCCATTGCAGAAGACGCCGTCCGCGCATTCGTCGTCCGTCTCGCATGGAGATGATCCGTCGACGGGCACGGCAGCATCGCCGCCACCGGCCCCACCGCCACCACCGCCGTCGTCACCGCAACCCACGATGAACGCCGCGCACACCACAAGACACCACCCAGACCTAAGCCAAGACATGCCGAACCCCCGATCAGAACTGAGCGCCGATGTGCAGCAACCCGGGATACTCGAGACGAATCAAGATCGCGCTGCGGCCACCCAAGTGGTAGCGCGCGCCGACGCCGAGGAGCAGGTCCATGTCGATGTCGTCGTCGTCGTGGCCGTGACCGTCTTCGCCGAGCTGCAGCCAAATGCCGAGCTCAGGGAACACCGACCAGTCACGCCCCAAGTAGAAGTTCCACTGGACCGCGCCCGCGGGCCAGATGCCCAGGCCATCGTCGTCGTGATCGTGGTCATGTCCCGGATGGTCGTGATCGTGATCGTCGAAGAAGATGATCGCGTCGGCGCCCGCGGTCAGGCTGATGTCGTCGTCGAAGTTGGGGATTGCGCCCTCCGGCAAGATCACGAACTCGCCGCGCAGACCGCCGCCGATGCCCTCGTAGGTGCTGAGGGTGCCGTGTGCCTCGATCCGAAGCAGATCCGAGTTGTGCGTGTGTTGCGCGAACGCGACCGAGGTCGACGTGCACGCGAGCGCTGCCCCGATGAACAACCCTTGTTGGATGGCTTTCATAGCCGCGGGAGCCTACTCACTTACCCGCGGAACGACCAGCCGTCATGCCGCAACCCGGCGACCTGTGGCATGCTCACGGTCCTCGCGGAAGTTGGATTCGGCAGTGGAAAAACTCATGAATGACGCGCTGTTGGTCGGCGCGAGACAACGCGCGCTGACGCGATTGGCGGATCTGGATGCGCGCTTGGCAAAGGTGACGGGCTCGCCGCTGACGCTGAACCCGGAGCGGACACACCCCACGCCGCTGCGCACGTTGGGCGAGACGTTGTTGGCCGACGAAGAAGATCCGCATGTGATCGGGGCCTTCGCGCAGACGATGGAGACAATCATCGAGGCGCAGCTGCACAACTTTCCCGAGAACATCTTCTGGGACTTCGACTACATGGCGGCGCGGTTGCTCGCGGATGGGCAGCGCTGGCCGCAGGGCGTCGTGGATTACCTGCGCAAGACCAGCCTGTTGATGGCGCGCCTGCAACACACCTTCGGCTGCCACTCGGCGATTCGCTTTCGCTACGTCCATGACTTCGTCTACGGCTTCGATTGGGCGCGCTGGGCCGCGCTCGATCCAGTTCACCGCGAGCGCATCGGCCCCTACGACATGCGCTTCCTGCGTTACGTGCTGCAGCGCGGCGAGCAGATCGTACGCCTCACGACGGAAGACACGCCGCGCATGCCTGCGATCGGCAGCGATCAATGGCGCAACGTGTTCGTGTTTCGTCGCGATCCCGAAGCCGAGAGCATGCTGCTGCGCGATCTGGCCCAGCGCAGCATGATCCCCGTGATGGCCTGGCGCGCCGATGCGCCGGCCACCGATCCACGCGTCGAGTACTCCGCGTACCGCACCGAACGAGCCCGCGAGCTCGGCCTGACACAGGGCTAAGCGTCAGCGACGTGCCGGGCTTGTTGCCCAAAGTTCACGCGAACGGGATCTCGCTGTCACGCCGGCATGGGGCAATCAGCTTCCGTGGAACACGAGATCATCTGGCTCGCGCTCGCGATGGGGACCTTCGGTGTCGCGTTGACGACGCTGGCTTACACGGCGGTCGTGCTCAAACGTTGGCGCGATCGGGCACGCAGTCACGCCGACTTCACACCGCCGATCTCGATCCTGAAGCCGCTGAAAGGGATCGACGACAACCTCTACTGGAACCTGGTGTCGTTCGTGCGCCAGGACTATCCGCGCTTCGAGCTGCTGCTCGGCGTCGATGACCCGCACGATCCTGTCGTGGCGTTGGTGCGCCAGGTGCAGGCAGACTTTCCGCGCGCACCGATCCGACTGGTGATCCGTCGGAGCCGCGTGGGCCTCAACCCGAAGGTCAACAACCTGCAGAACCTGCTCGACAGCAGCCGCCACGAGCACGTGCTGATTTCCGACTCCAACGTGATGGTGTCGCGCGACTACCTGCGGCGCACGGTCGCATCGCTCTCAGATCCAAAGGTGGGCTTGGTGAGCAACGTCGTGATCGGCGATGGCGAGCAAAGTCTGGGCTCGCTGCTCGAGAACGTGCACCTCAACACATTCATCCTCGCTGGCGTGTGTCTCGGAGATTGGCTCGGACACCCCGTGGTGGTCGGCAAATCGATGTTGATGCGCCGGGCGGACTTGATGCGACTCGGTGGATTGCATGCCGTGCGCGATGTGCTCGCGGAGGACTACGTGCTCGGCAAGCGCATCCACGACGCTGGCATGACGGTGGTCTTGTCGAGCCATCCCGTGCTCACGATCAATCAACACTGGGATGTCCGGCGCACGCTGAGTCGACATGGTCGTTGGGCCAAGCTGCGACGTTTCCTTCAGCCCGCCGCGTTCGCGCTGGAGCCCGTCGCGTTTTCGGGGTTCTGGTTCGCGCTCGCACTGACGCTTTCGTTGGTCGGTGATCGATCGGACGCTGCCCAACTGGCGCTGTCGGGCTTGCTCACCAAGGCGGCGCTCGACGTGATGCTCCTTGCCTTCGTGCGTGATGCGCAACCAACTCTGCTGGCGTGGCCCCTCAGTGTTGCGCGCGACTGCTTGATGGTCGCGGTGTGGTTGCACGCGTGTGGCTCGCGCACGGTTCGCTGGCGCGGCAATCGCTTGCGCCTCGGTCGCGGCACGGTGCTCACTCCGATCGCGTCGACCCACGCCGCTGACACCACGGCGATCGAAGCCCACGCCGGCTGAGCGTCAGCGCTTTTCGACCAACGCGCGCACTGCGGGATCTTGCAAGTAGTGATCGGTCAGGCGTGACGTGGGCCTGATCAGCGCTGGCAAGCTGCCTCCGAGCTTGGCGGCATAGGCCTCGCTGATGAGCGCGGTGCGGCGCGCGAGCGACAAGGCGGAGAGCGGTCCTTCCAACAGGCCCATGCGCTGCAATCGCAGCTCGTTGCAGCGCAACGTCAGGTCAAGGAATGCCGACACATGCCGCAGCACCGGGTGCTCGGCGGGCAAGCGCGTGCGCATGTAACGGCCGATCTGACGCACGCCCCACATCCACGTCAGGCTGAGCCCCAAGAGTCGGCGACGTAGCGTGGGGTCGTTCGCCGTGAGCTTCATCGTCTGCTCTTCGCCGAATTCCACATGCCGCTCTTCTTGGCGCACCGCGCGCTGAAGGATCGCGACGATCTCCGGGTGATCGATCGTGTCGATCAACGCGTAGAACGCCATCAGCACGAAGCCCTCGCCAGCGGCCATCTCCATCGCCACGTGCTCCGCCCAACCGCCGCCCATCATGCCGGTGGCAAGAAACCGCACTGCGCGATGGGGTGTTGTGGGCTCCACTTCGAGCATGCGCATGATCTTCAGGAAGTTGTCGACGTGCTGCAGCTCTTCGACCGCTTGGCGTGCAAGGAAGCGCGCCGATTCCAGATCGGGCGCCGCGTACAACCAGTGACCGATCTGCACGCCGGTAACTTCGCCGTAGAGAAACTGGTTGAGCATCCAGCCGAGGATGTCGCGGTCGCGCACGGGATCGAGCTGCGCGCCCGCAAAATCAAAGGTCATCTCGTCTCGCGTCAACAGCATGGGCTCGTTCTAGCACGGCGCGTCGTGGTACTTGGCTCGCATGCCCGAGCTGCCGGAAGTGGAGGTGACCCGACGCCAGATCGCGTCGCTGCTGGAGAACCGAGTGATCGCGGACGTAATCACGACCAAGCCGAGTTACTTCTTTCTGACGCCACCATCGACCTTGAAGCGCGAGCTGCCCGGCCGACGTTGTGAGCGCCTGGAACGTCGCGGCAAGTACCTGATCGCGCACCTCGATGACGGACGACGCCTGCTGTTGCACTTGGGAATGACGGGTCAGCTCTTCGGCTCAGGTGTGGCGAGCGTGCGGCTGTTGTCGTCGACGGGCGGGGGAACCTTGGCGCCGGAGCAACAGCAACGCGCCTTCGCGCCTGATCAACACACACACTTGCGCTTGCGCTTCGCCGACAGCGGGCGCGAGGTCTTGTTTCGTGACACGCGCAAGTTCGGCAAAGTGGAGCTGCTGCTGGCCGATCAGGCGAGTGAGCGCCTCGACAAGCTCGGTATCGATGCGCTGCAGGTGACCGGCACGCTACTTCACCAAGCCACCCGAGCACGTGCGACGGCGATCAAGAACGTGTTGCTGGATCAGTCCGTGATCGCCGGTGTCGGCAACATCTACGCTGACGAAGCGTTGTTCTTGGCGCAGGTGCGTCCCAAGCGTGCAGCGAAGAAAGTCACGCTGCAGGAGCACGAGCGCCTGGCCGCGGCGATCGTCGCTGTGCTAACGCGATCGATCGAGACCGGCGGCAGCAGCATCAGCGACTACGTGCGCCCCGATGGCAGCGACGGCGGCTACCAAGACGAACGCCGTGTGTACGGACGCGCCAACGAGCCGTGCTTGGCCTGCGGATCTGCGATCAAGCGCATCGTGATCGGCCAGCGCAGCACTTGCTATTGCCCGGCGTGTCAGCGCTGATGCCGTGCTTCAGCGCGTCGTGAGCGCGTAGCGCGCCCCGATCAGGAACGTGTAGTAGTTGTCGACGGCGCCGCCGACCACACGTTGCGCACCGACCTCCGGATTGAGTGAGAAGAAGAAGCGCTGCCACTCGAAGCTCGCGCGCAGGCTCAGGCCGCTGTCACCGAGCGCGAACACGCCCGCCAAGCCGAGCTCAACGCCGCCGCCGGAGAGCTCGGGAAAGTACTCGGCGTCTTCCAGCTCACCGGAACCCAGGCGCAGCAAGTATCCGAGGTTGAGCTCAAGGCCGAGCGCTTCGGACAGGCCGATGTGCCCGTCGCCGGCGAGGCGCAAGAAGCTGTGGCTGACGTCGGGGATCGGTGTGGTGTCGGGCGCCTCAGTGCTGAAGCTGCGCGCGCCATACGCCACGGTGAGACCAAGCTCGGAGCCGTCGAGTGGCAAGCGACCACGTACCCCGACGTGGAACGCGCTGGCGCCGGTGTCGAGCTCAGCACCGGTTTCGTCTGTGGACTTCAAGCCGAGCGCCGTGCCGAACCCCGCCACGAGCCCGAGGTTGCTGAGCATCCCGTCACCGCTCAATGCGAGCGGATAGAAGCCGACCGACAACGAGACCCACAGCGCCGGACTGCCCATCTCGTTGTAGTAGCGAAACGGCGCGTTCATCGCCGAGTCGTTGTAGGCCTGATCGCGCCACATCGGACCGACGCCAAGGTCAGCCACCAGAGCCGGGCGTCGACCATCAGAGTCACCCGAAGCCTCCTCTTCTGCTTCCTCTTCGTCGCCTGTGGACGCTTCGTCGTCCTCGGATTCCTCTTCGTCGTCGGATTCTTCGTCGTCCCCGTCATCCTCGGCATCGGTCGTATTGTCGTCAGCGGCTGCGGCTGTACGCCCGCGCGCCGGACGGGAGGATGACGCGACAGCAGCAGGGGGAGTTGGCCCTTCAGCGCTTGCGATCTCGCTGCCGAGCTTCGACCACAGCTCACGCGCAATCACCGACAGACGCTGCGGCTTCTTCTCCGCCCACGTCGCGCTCGTCATCACGCTGCCATCGCGGCCTTGCCTCACACTGACCGTGACGACGAAGCGACGACCCTTGTCGATGCGCGCGGTGATCAGCGCCTGCACATCGAGTCGCTCGGCGAGCTCGGCAAAGCCCGAGTTGCTGCTTGGCGCGCTGGCATCGCCGGCATCGACCACCTCGGCCTCGTCGCGCAGCGCAGCTTCGATGTAGCCCTCGACCTTGCGCGCCTGCGGTCCCTGCACGTCCACGATCGCGACCCGCGGTCGGCCTTGCGCCAGCGCCTGCTCGCTCACGATCGTCGAGCCCAACAGCACTGCCACCAGAAGCCAACTCGAACGTCCCAGCATTGCTACCCCGCAAGTAAGGACGGGCCGCCACCGACGGTCGCCGCCGCGAAAACGTCGGCAGCATAGCCCATCGATTCGCGCGCCTGGCAAACGCTTCCCGCAACCGGCCATTGCAAGTCGAACGCCCCCACCTACACTGCGGCCCGCTTTCCTCCCAACCTGCACGGCCAACGGCTCGCGCTTGCCAGATGCGCGCGTGCCCGAGGCGCGCGGACCACAGATCAGGTGTTTTTGTCATGTCCCAATCGTCGAACGTTCCTGCGATCACCCCTCTCGCTGCCGAGCTCAACAGCGCGCTCGAAAAGGCCGCGCCCGAAGTGCTCTCGATGTTGTCGGCGTTCGGCCGTCGTCTGTACTTCCCAAAAGGCATCCTGACGCAGTCGGCCGAAGCCAAAGCCAAAGCGCATCGCTTCAACGCGACGATCGGGATCGCGACCGAGGGCAAGGACCCAATGTACCTGCCGTCGATCCACGCGCACTTGAAGGACGTGCCGGCCAAGGACGCCTATCCCTACGCGCCGCCGGCCGGTCGCCAGAGCTTGCGTGAGCTGTGGCGCAAGAAGATGGTGGACGAGAATCCGTCGCTTGCCGGCAAGACATTTGGTCTGCCGATCGTGACGAGCGCGATCACGCACAGCATCTCGGTCGCCGGTGACCTGTTCGTCGATCAGGGCGACATCGTGCTGATGCCCGATCAGCTCTGGGGCAACTACAAGCTCGCCTACGAAGTGCAGCGCGGCGCGAAGGTAGCGACGTTCCCGTTCTATTCCGGCAGCGGCTTCAACTGCGAGGGCTTTGCCAATGCGTTGCGAGAGAACGCGCAGGGCCGAGAGAAGCTCGTGGTCTTGCTCAACTTCCCGAACAACCCGACGGGCTACATGCCAACGGTGCCGGAAGGCGACGCGATCGTGAACGCGCTGCATGCGCAGGCGAAGGCTGGCACCAAGCTCGTGGTGCTCTGCGACGACGCGTACTTCGGGCTCTTCTACCACCTGGGCGGTCCGTCAATGACGGAGTCGTTGTTCGGCAAGCTCACCGGTCTGCATCCGAACCTGCTCGCGGTGATGCTCGACGGCGCCACCAAGGAGCTGTTCGTGTGGGGTCTGCGCTGCGGTTTCGTCGCGTTTGGTCCGGGGCGACCGGAGAGCGCACAAGCCGTGTGTGATGCGCTCGATGCCAAGGCGCGCGGCAGCATCCGCGCCAACGTGTCGAACGGTCCGATGCTCTCGCAGACGTTGGTCGAGCAAGCCTTGAGCGCACCGACGATCGACGCCGAGCGTGCACAGAAGCGCGGCATCCTCGAAGCGCGGGCACGTCGTGTGTACGAGGTCGCCAACGCCGACAAGTACAAGGACAGCTGGGACGTCTACCCGTTCAACAGCGGCTACTTCATGTTGATCAAGGTCAAGGGTGTGGACTCCAACACCCTGCGCGTGCACCTGCTCGACAAGCACGGCGTCGGCCTGATCACCACCGCGCCGACCGATCTACGCGTCGCCTTCTCGTGTCTCGAGGTGGAGGACGTGCAGCCGTTGTTCGACATCGTCCATCAAGCGATTGGCGAGGTTCGCGCTGCCAAGTAAGCCTCGGGGGCAACGCCGAGATAAGGGCGGCCTCAGGGCTGCCCTTTTTGTTTAACGTTTCAGATCTCGCCGCCGCTTCCACCAAAGCCGCCGCTTCCACCAAAGCCGCCGGCGCCGCCGAGACCACCATCGAGGCTCACGAACGACGAGCAACCGTTGGGGCCGACGCCACTGCCGATCGAGCCCTGCGGACACATGCACGTGAACGTGCCCTGATGATTCGTACACGTGGCCGCCGGCGACGTGTCGCATGGATTGATGGCGTTGGTGTCTCGAACCTCGAGATAGAACGGCTCGTCCTGCCCGACGTTCGGCGTCAGCGAGCACTGCAGTTGATTGAGCGCGCACTTCTGATGAGCCTTGACCACGACGTAGTACGCGCCACGGCGCAACGTCACCGTGAGTGACAGGTTCACCGCATTGCTCACGCACGCCACGGTCCCACCGTTCACGTCGGTCGCGCGGTTCGGCAGCGTGAAGGTGTTGGTCGAGTCGGGGAACACGGCCATCGCGAGCCGATCATTGCTGCCGTTGGCGGTGAGCGTGAGGGTCGTCGTGGCGGTCACCACGATCTTGTAGAACGCGTCACGCGAGTCCTGGTCGACACCACAGAGATCAGCATTGTCGCTCCAACCGCTGGTGCTGAAGTCGCTGGTGCGCCGCTCCCACGCGCGCGTGACGATGAACGAGTGACCATCGGCGCCGCCCTTGCTGTTGGCTTGCCCGCCGCTGAGGCTGACGCTGGTGAATCGGTCCGGCCACACGCATTCGTTGATGTCGTCGCAGTCGGGCGCTTCTCCGGTGTACCCCGTGCCGCAACCGCATACGTAGGAACCGGGCGTGTTGGTGCAGCCCTCGTTTTCGTCGCACGTGTCGATGCCAAGTGAGCATTCGTCGATGTCGGTGCAGCTCACGCCGTTGCCCGAGTAGCCCATGTTGCAAGCGCAGGTGAAGGAGCCTGTCGTGTTCGTGCACGTGGCGTTCACGTGGCAGTTGTCCGGGTTGCTGCTGCTCGTGCACTCGTCGATGTCGGCGCAGCTCACGCCGTTGCCCGAGTAGCCGGTGTTGCAGGCACAGGTAAACGAGCCGGCCGTGTTGGTGCACGTGGCGTTGGCGTGGCAGTTGTCCGGGTTGCTGCTGCTGGTGCACTCGTTGATGTCGCTACAACTGACGCCGTTGCCGGTGTAGCCAGCGTTGCACGCGCAAGTGAACGAGCCGGCCGTATTGGTGCAGGTGGCGTTGGTGTTGCAGTTGGCGAGGCCGGCAGTGCACTCGTTAATGTCGCTGCAGCTGGGGCCGCCGTAGCCCGCCATGCAGCCGCAGTTGTAGCTGCCCGGTGTGTTGTTGCAGTCGGCGGAGCCCGGACACATGGCGGTGCCGTTGGTGCACTCGTTGATGTCGCTGCAGGTCATGCCGTTGCCGGTAAATCCGGGCCGGCATTCGCAGCTAAAGCCACCGAGCGTGTTGTTGCAGGTCGCGTTCGCGTCGCAGTCGTCGCTGCCGAAGCTGCATTCATCGACGTCGCTGCAGGTCTGGCCGTCACCGCTGTAGCCGGTGTCGCAGGTGCACGTGTAGCTGCCGGTGGTGTTGGCGCAGGTGGCACGCGCGTGGCAGTTGGCGCTGCCGGCGGTGCATTCATTGACATCGCTGCAGGTGCGGCCATCGCCTTGGTACCCGCTGTTGCACGTACACACGTAGCTGCCGGAGATGTTGGCGCAGGTGGCGTTGGCGTCGCAGTCGTCGGCATTGGTCGCGCACTCGTCGATGTCGGTGCAGGACGTGCCGTCGCCGGTGTAGCCGGAAGGACAGGTGCACACCGGTGCGCCACCGCTGCTGTCACATACCGCGAGCGGGTCGCAGTTGAGGGCCATGCACGCAGCGTCGGCGGCACACGCGCTGCCATCTTGCTCGGTGCTGGTGTCGACGTAGCCACCGCGGCAGCGGCATACGGCGTTGCCATCGACTTGCGTGCACAGCGCGTTCTGATCGCAGCGGTCGCGCAACGCCACTGCGCACTTGTCTTCGCAGGTACGGCCGTCGCCGGTGAACCCCGCGTTGCACTCGCACGTGAAGCTGCCGCGCACGTTGCTGCACGTGGCGTTGACGTCGCAGTCGTCTAGGTTGCCGCGGCATTCGTCCATGTCCGTGCACGTGGTGCCGGGCACGCCGTTGCTGCTGGTGTCGAGGTAGCCCGCGGGGCAGGCGCAACGTGCGATGCCGTTGTTGCTCTGACACGTGGCTTCCGGATCGCACACTGTGGCAATCGCGAGCTCGCACAGCGGATCACCACCGTCGCTCATGTTGGCGTCGGACATCGACGCATCGCCGCCGGCGTCGTCATCCGTTCCGCCGCTGCCGCCGGTGCCGCTGGTCCCGCTCGTGCCACCGGTTCCGCCGCTGCCGCCGGCGTCGCTCTCGGCACGCTGATGACAGTAGCCGGTCGACCAGCAGCGCCAACCGGACGGACATTGGTCGTCGTCGGTGCACGCAAACGTGTCGTTCGGGATCTCGACCGAACAACCGACGAGCAGGAACGCCGCAAGCCAAAGGTGCTTCATAGCGTCCCCGCGATCGCGATGGCGCCTGGTCCGATCACCATCTCCACGTGATCCTCACCCGATGCGGAAAGCATCCACACCACGCCGACCGCAGCGCTGGCCACCCCGAGCGTGAGCATCACGACGCCCGTCGTTGCGAGCGTCGGTCCCGAGTCGGCCTTGCCTTCGACCGAAGACCACATCGAGCCGCGCTCCGCGTCTTCCACGTCGGCGATCTGGCCGTTGCCAACCAGCGTGAGCACCAAACCCGCAACAGCAACTGCGCCACCACCACCGATCAGGAGCCACGGCGCGATGCCAGGACCGTCGCTCTGCGTGCTCGTCGACGTCGGTGTGAGCGACACCTGCGTCGAATGTTGCGCTGTCGTGTCGGTGCCACTCGGCGTCGTCGGTGTGGCGTTCTCTTGCGCCGCGGCTTCGGCAGCGACGAGCCGCTCTAGCGTGCGCAGACGCCCTTCGACCTCCGCGCGGTTGTCGGCGTCCGGCACGCGTTCCAGGTACAGACGAAAGACTTCGATCGTCTTCTGATCTTGGTGCAGGCGATCCGCCGCTTGCCCGATGTTGTAGAGCAGGCCCGGACGCTGGCTCAGGTCGTAAGCCTGTTGGAAGTATTTCAACGCGTCTTCGTACTTGCCCGCGTCATAGGAAGCGCGACCGGCTTGGAACAAACCGCGCGCGACTTGATCCGACGAGTCATCGCTTTCGGTGCCTGCTTGGGCCGATGCGATGTCGGGACACACGAACAGGAACGCGCCGAGCACGATCGGCAAGCACCGTATGAGTCGATCCATGGAGCTCCCCACTAAGCTTTGGAAGGATAGCGGTCGGTTCTGGCACGCGCAGTGTGGGCCTTGGGAGACCGTAGGCGTCAACAAACCACCCGCAGGCCACGATACGCAGTGTGTCCCGGGATACCGCGCACACGGTTGAGCAGGTGTTTGGCCACGGCGTACACAGTGAAGAAGGCCTCGACCGCGGCGCGATCGCGCCACGTGAGCCGATGGTTGGCGCAGATCCACTTGGGGTCGGCCGCGCCCGCGTCGACGAAATCCACCACTGCGATCACGCGCACTGTGACGGACGCCCCCCGGCGCAAGCGGGGTCCGAGCACCACTGCGTCGACGGGATCGCCATCACCCGACAGCAGGCCCGGCACGCAGCCGTAGTTGAACGGGCACGGCAACGGCGAGACGAAATCGATCCTGCCGTCGGCGCGACGCTTGAGGTGACTGAACCGCGGCGACTCGATCAACACCTCGATCGGCGTGCGTGGCGGCGCGATCACTCGGGCTCCGAAGCAACATCGGACGCCGGCAGCGCGGCGTTCGGATCCACGCGCAACCACAACGCGGTCTGATCGCCCTTGTAGACGAGCGTGCCGTTCTGTCGAAACGCGAAATCGTAGCGCGCCAGGATCTTGGTCGCGCTCTTGCGCACTTGGGTCGCTTTGCACTCGAGCAACAGCGGCACACCCGGCACCGCCATCGCCACGAAACGCGCGCTGTGGATGCGACCGCCGTAGCCGATCCAGCCTTCGCGATGACGCAGACCCAACACGTAGTACGCGTGCACGAAGCCCACCATGCCGGTCATGTGCACCATCAAACCGCCGGAGACATGCTGCGGGTGCTTGATCGGATGCGCGCGCTGCTCACGCGTCAGCGGCAAGTCGTTGTGGGTCGGCATCCGCGCCACCACACGCGACCCCTCCACGTCGACCTCCACCACGTCGTCGATCAACAGCCCACCAGGGCCATAGGGGCAATCGTCTGCGAACGCCGGCTCCCACATGGCCGCGCACGATACTCGATTCCAGGCTCGAGTCTCGACGCTCGACGTGCGCCCGAGCGCCCTACACACTCTCACGCGCTTGGGGGTGAACATGAACACGCGGGTCTCGATTGCGTTGAGCGGCGGATGCAGCTGGCTCGCCTCGAGCGCGATCGCGTTCGCGTGTAGCTTCAGCGGCCCCGAAACACCATTCGATCTGATCCCGGGCCTGCAGCAACGCAGCGGCTTCAACGCTCCGGACGCTGGCCTGGCGTTGCCCGAGGTGCCACGCAACGTGGCACTGCTCAACCCACCGCTACGGCTGCTGGATGGGCAACTTGGCGTGGTCGTGGACGACGCACAGGTGGCGCTCGACGCGACGCCCGCGCTGTCGCTGTCGCCTGCTCAAGTCCTGCATCGTGCACAGTCGCCGTTACCGATCGGTGGCGTGCTCGCCGCGGATCCCTTCTCGCCGCCGGTGGCGGTGATCGGTGAAACGATCGACACCACGCCGCCAAGCGCCCCGACCATCCTCGACGCGAACCTGCGTCTTGCACAGGATCCAAGCGGCTGCGGCGCCCAGGACAGCTGCGGTGACATCACCTCGCTGAGCCTGCGCGTGACGCCCGCGGTCGACGATCACACGCCGAGCGCGAGCCTCTACTACGCGGTCTTCATCGGCGAGACACGTCCGCAGATCGAGCGCCTCACCGCACCAACCCAGGTCGTGTTCTTGAGCCAAGGCGGTGTGCTGTTGTTTCCGCCGAGCGTCCGCGAAGACTTTCCGCTCGCCGTCTCGATCGCGGCGATCGACTTCGCCGGCAATCTCGGTCCACGCAGCGAGCTCTTCGTGGCACACACAGGCGAATCTGGCTGTGCGATCGCGCAAATCCAGCGCACACAGATCGCGGGCTGGGCAGCGGTCGGCTTGGCGCTCGCGGTGCTCTGGTGGCGGAAGCGGCGGGTGGCCCGATGGGAGGCTTCAGGAAGCTGACGGCCGCTCGTTAGGTCGTGTTGGGGACGAAGGCTCGGGTGCCCCGCCGTAGGCCCAGGTCGCATATGCACAGCGCAGACATCCTCTACGTGATCCTGGCGGTCGCCTTCGTGGTGCCGCTCGTGATCATGTGGCGTACCCGGCTGGTTCGGCTCGAAGCGCACATCGAGATCCCCCCCGAGGAACCGCCTCCGGTGCCGCTCGGGCTCTCGATACCGCCGTCCGATTGGTCGGTCTCGGATGCGATCGCCTCAGGGGACACGCTGCAGCCGATTCGCGCGGGCTCACTGCTGCCGGTGCGCACCGCGTCGGTTCGACCCAAGACGCTCAGCGACGGGTCGCCGCGCCAACCGCCAAGAGCCGCGGAGCCCTTGCCGGTGCCGGTGCGTCGTTTGTCGATCGACCCCAAGGCACGCTTGGACCTGGAGACCGCCTACGCGCGCGCCAACGGCCTACCGATCCCACGCCGCAGCACACCGCCCGACGCACCCGACGAATAGTTTTCACGACTTGGCGAATCGACGTCGCGCTTTCGCAACCAAGTGACGCGCGTGTATCCTCGCGGCTTCCCGCATGGCCGACTCGCATCGCGCTGCTGTCCCCGACCGGTTCGTCGGTCGTGTCATCGACGGGCGCTACCGGGTCGAGAAGCTGCTCGGCGAAGGCGCGGTCGGCGTTGTGTACAAAGCGCTCGACGCCAAGAGCGGCCAACACGTCGCGATCAAGATCTGGCTCGAGGAGTCGCTCGACGAACAGACCTCGGGACGCTTCAGCCGCGAAGCGAAGGCGCTGACCACGCTGGAACATCCGAACATCGTCGACGTGTATGGATACGGCGTCGTCGACAACAGCCCATACCTCGCGATGGAGATGCTGATCGGCGGCACGCTCGAGCGAAAGTTGGAAGATGGCGAGCCGCTCGATCCGGGATTCGTATTCCACATCGGTCGGCAGATGCTCGAAGCCCTGGCGTTCGCGCACGCGCGCGCGGTGGTGCATCGCGACTTGAAGCCCGACAACGTGTTCGTGGTGGAGAAGCCCGGCTCGTTGCCGCAGGTGAAGCTGCTCGACTACGGCTTGGCCAAGTTCCTCGCGCCGGAAGAGGACCCGGTCGGCAAAGCGCTGACCATGAGCGGCATGGTGATGGGCACGCCGCTGTACATGGCGCCTGAGCAAGCGATGGGCGCCAAGGTCGATCTCACCGCGGACGTCTACTCCGCAGGCTGTGTGCTGTTCGAGCTGTTCACTGGACGACTGCCGTTTCTGGGCGAGACCCACGGGGAGCTGTTGCGCGCGCACATGACGCAGCCGGTGCCGAAGCTTGGCGAAGCTGCGTCGAACAAGATCGTCGCCAAGCCCGAGCTGCAAGCATTTCTGGAGCGCGCGATGGCGAAGAAGGCCGAACAGCGTTTCCGCGATGCGGGCGAGATGCTCAAAGCGTTCGTGTCCTTGCCGCAACCCGCCGTCACCCGCGTCGGCGCCGCACCGTCACGACCCAAACCCGCCGCTGCCAGCTCCACGTACGACGAGCCGGTCGAGCTGCCGAAGGGGTCGGGCAATCGCGTGGCGTTGATCGCGGTGGCCGCGGTGGTGGTGCTCGGCGCGATCGCAGCCTTGGCGTTGCGGTAGCGCATGGCGGGGGCCGATCACGACGACATGAAGGATCCGCCCAGCGGAACACCAGACGGCGTCACCGTCGTCAGCATGAAGTCGTCTCGGGCACGCGCGCGATCGAAACGCCCCACCAGCAGCGACTCGAGCAACCCGCGTGCGATCACATCGTCCGGCTCCCATTCGGTGCATACGTCCGGCACGCCGCTGTCGGCGTCGCAGCGCGCCGACGTGTTGACCGACGTGCTTCTGGGCGATGAGCGCAATCGCGCCCACGGCTTCGCGCTCGCGATCGGTTGGATCGCATTTTCAGTCGCGTGCGCGCTGCCGTTTCTCGACGGGCATCCGATCGCCAAGACATGGTGCGGCGGCGCGTTGATCGCGATCGTTCTCTCCTCGATCTGGGCATACGAGCGCACGCGCCCAGGCATGCTCTACAACCGTCGCGCTCACCGCTTGTACGGCACGCTGATCACGACCGCGGTCGTGGCGGTGGAGTACTACTGCGGCGTGTTCTCGCCGGTCGCGCTGATCGTGACGCTCGGCGTGTACTTCCTGGGGCAATCGGCGGACCACTTTCAATCCTTGGGGCTCACCGTCTACGTCTGCGCGAGCTACGTCGTGCTCGCGCTGCTGATCACGTTCCACGTGGTGCCAGACGTCGGCCTGTTCGATGCCAGCGGCGCGACGCTCACTTCGCATTTGTTCGGGGTGGTCGCGGTCACTGCGGTGCTGGCGATCACGGTGCGAATGGCGCGCGTGTCCAGGGCAAGCATGCGTGAGGCCATCGAACGATCGAACGACGCAATCCTGGCCTCGCAGCAACGCGAGGCACTGCTGCTCGAAGCGCAGCAGCACTTGGAACGCGCGCTGCACGTGGCAGTCGGCAAGCCCGGCGTGCACACCGGCAAGCTGGCAGGCAGCTATCGGCTCGGCATCGTGATCGGCGTGGGCGCGATGGGTGAGATCTACGAAGCGGTGCGCGAGACCGATGGTGTGCACGCCGCGATCAAGCTGATGCAAGCCAATGCAGCCGAGCGCGACGACTTGGTGAAGCGCTTCTTGCGTGAAGCCGAGATCTGCCAGCGCCTCAACAACCCACACATCGTGCGTGTGTTCGACTCGGGCACCATGGAAGACGGCGCGTCGTACATGGCGATGGAGCTCTTGCGTGGCACCGATCTCGCGGCGCACTTGCGCAAGCACGGTGCGATGCCACTGCATGACGTGGTCGGGCTCGCGCACGATCTCGGTGTCGCATTGACCCACGCGCACGAGGCGGGCGTGGTCCATCGCGATCTGAAACCGGTGAACGTGTTCCTCGCCGAGGATGAAGACAATCAATCGCGACGCTGGAAGATCTTGGACTTCGGCATCTCGAAGCTGACGGACTCAAGCGGCACGCTCACCAACGTCGGCATCGTGGGAACCCCGGGCTACATGTCGCCCGAGCAAGCGCAAGGCCACGCGGTCGACACCCGCAGCGATGTGTTCTCGATGTGTGTCGTCTTGTACCGGGCGCTGACCGGCCGCCCCGCTTTCACCGGCAACGACACGCCACAGATCATGTTTGAAGTGGTCTACAAGTCGCCGATGCGCCCGACCCTTGCATTGGAGTCGTTGCCACCGGAGCTCGACATCGTGTTCGCCATCGGTCTCGCGAAGAAGCCGGAAGATCGCTGGGCGACGGCACAGGAGCTGGCGGAAGCGCTGGACGGGGCGAGCCGCGGCAAGGTGCGTGACGAATGGCGCTCGCGCGCGCGCAAGATCCTCAAGGCGCAGCCGTGGGGCGAACCCGTGAAGGTCAGCAAGTCCTGACACGCGATGCCATGCCGCGTGAACCGAGACTGCACGTGAACGTCGCGCGAGCCTGCATCGCCGCTCTCTGCGCCCTGTGGTGGCTCGCGACGCCCGCCGCGCACGCGCAAGCATCGGTACCGCAGCACGCATTGCAGACCGCCATCAGCGTGGAACCGGGCGCCAGTTGTCTGCAGCAACCGCGACTGGTCGACCACATCGCGACATGGCTCGGGCGCACGCAGATCCGCGCTGACGTGCGCGTGGTGGTGCGCGGCGATGCGAGCGACCCGCGAAGGATCTCGTTCGATTTGATCCAGGACGCGCGATCACGCACGCGTGTGTTCGATTCGAGCCCTGAGATCTGCGGCGACATGCACGCGGTGGTCGGCCTGGCGATCGCGCTGGCGATCGACGCCGAAGCGATGAATCACGTCACGCCCACGATGGGCGAGCCGACAGCGCCGCGACGCATGCTGCTCACCGTGCAAGCCAGCCTCGCGTACGAGGTGCTGCCCGAGCTTTCGCTGGGTGGACAAATCGGGACCGAGGTCGAGCTCTTGTCGTGGCTCAGCCTGCGCATCGACGCTTTCGTCCAACATTCACGACGCGACACGCTCGCGGGCAGCAACGGCACGTTCGATGCGACGTTGTTCGCTGGGGCGATCGCAGCGTGCACCGGCGGCCGCGTCGACCCGCACTTGCGGCTCAGCTTGTGCAGCGGGCTGGCCGGCGGCGGCATCTACGGCCAAGGTGACGGCTTCGCGCCGAACCGAAGTGACACGGGACCCTGGCTGTCAGTGCGCAGCGGGGTGCGGTTCGAGATCATGCTCGGCGTGCCGTGGTTGCTCGATCTCGACGTGGTGTCCGCGTTGGTCTCACCGACCTTCGAGTCCGGACCGGAGGGCGCAGCCGCGCGTGTGAGAACGCCAAGCAGCACCGCCTTGGAAGTGAGCCTCGGACCAGCGATCGTCTTCTGATCGAGCGACCCACGTTTTTTCCGAAGGATCGGCTTTGCCGCGGCAGTCACTCCCAGTGAATCAAGCTCCGTCTCCGGAATCGGCCGCTGCCATCGACAGCGAAACGCTCTTCCGGCGCTACGCGAGCTTCGTGGCTGGCTTCCTGTATCGCCTGGGCGCGCGGGAAGCCGACCTGGAGGATCTGGTGCAAGACGTGTTCATGACGGCGCATCGCAAGGGTGGCTACCTGCCGGGAGCCGCGAGCCCGACCACGTTCTTGGCCCGGCTGGCGTTGGAAACACGCCTGTCCGAAAAGCGCCGCAGTCTGCGCTGGCAACTCTCACATCACGAACAACTGGCGACCCACACGGTCGGGCCTGAAGCGACCACGCCCGAGCACGCGTTGTCGCTGCAACAGGCCGCCGGTCACATGCAGCAAGCGCTCGATCGGATGGAGCCGACGACGCGCGCGGTGTTCGTGTTGTTCGAGCTCGAGGGCCAAGACTGCGACGCGATCGCCAGTGGCTTGGAAATGAAAGTCGGCACCGTGTACTCGCGGCTGCATACCGCGCGAAAGGAATTCCGCGCGCACATCGCGGACGCGCAGCGGGACGCGGGAACAACAGCAAGCGCTGAGCGCCCCATTGGCGCACGAAAGAGCAAGCCATGACCGAACCGCCGATTCGATTGCTAGAAGGGACCGAAGCCTCTGCGGCCGAGCGCGCACTGCTCGAAGCCGGACGCTCGGTACCGGTGGTCCACTACGACGTGACCGCAGGCGCCGCGAAGCTTCACGCGGCTCTGCAGGCCGCCGCCGGCGCCGGTGCGCCAGTCGCGACGACGACGACCGCATTGGCCAAGACCGCGACGTTGACCAAGCTCGCCGTGGTGTTGGTGCCGACGCTCGGTGCGGCAGCCGCGTACTACGCCATGCGCGCGACGCCGGCACCGATCGCGCCAGCGGGTGATGCAGAGATCGCAGCGGTAGCACCCACCATCGAAACGCCACAGCCCCCAACCGGCCCGACTGTCGAAGTGGCTCCGCACACCACGCGCGATCACGAGATCGCTCCGACGCACGAACCGATCCGCACCGAGCACGGTCGTAGCAGCCGCCGGGCAACGCGCTCCACGCCACGTCGTTCGACCGTGATGACTCGCAACGAACAGAGCGCAGCGCCGGCAAGCGTCGCGGTTGAACCCGCACGCACACCCGCGCCGACGGCGACGCCAGAGCCGATCGAAGAGGAAGCCGAACTGACGCCCGCCCCACAGGCGCCGGCCCCTGTCGAACCACCGGACTCGATCAACGAGCTGCGTGGCATCGCGTCGGCGCGTGCGCTGATCGATCGCGACCCGGCCGCGGCATTGGGCATCCTTCAACGCCTGGCGCGCGTGCACCCCCAGGGATACTTCGTGGAAGAACGCGCCGCGCTGATGGTGTTGGCGCTGGCCGCGACCGACGACGAAGACGCCGCACGCAAGCACGCCGCCCGGTTCTTGAAGGCATATCCGACCAGCCCGTTCGCCGATCGCGTTCGCAACGCGGTGCGCTGATCACGTTCGCGCGAAGGATCTGGTCTCTAGGTGCAGTAGGGGAGAGATGACAATGACGTTCACCGGTCCGTGGCGCGCAGCCAGCGTCGCTCTCGCCGTCAGCGCAGGCTGCAGCGCGTCGCCTTCGATCAACGTGGGCAATGAAGCCGATGGCTCTGTCGC
>JACZCZ010061397.1_pt1 | contig 28402 bp, 31 predicted proteins | sample 8641811 | NCBI WGS metagenome assembly JACZCZ01 (sample SAMN15324610, study PRJNA640507) | soil metagenome | isolation source: intercropping peanut in the first line | place: China: Luxin town, Laibin City, Guangxi Province | collected 2019-07-25 | depth 10cm m | reverse complement strand
TCCCAGGAACCTCCCCCCTGGGGTTGACCCCCCCGCAGCGACTTCACACCCCCGATCCGCCGTCGGGTTTCAGTATCGCCCAGGATCAGGGCGTAAGCCGCGCCGCTCTTGTCGGCACGCTTCATCTGGGACTTGAAGCTGCCGCCGCCGCAGTTCGTTTCGATCCGGATGCCCGGGACGTTGTCGCGCAACTTCTCGGACAGCCTGAGCCCTTCAGCCTCGGCGCTCTGGCCAGCGATGACGAAGTAGACGTCGGGTGCATTGGCCGCGGCATTCACGCCCTGAACCCGCAGCAGTTCGACGATGCGCTCCTGGCCGAGGGCCCAGCCGATGGCGGGCGTTGGCTCGCCGCCCAATTGCGTTACGAGCCCGTCGTAACGGCCCCCTGAACAAACCGCACCCTGCGAGCCCAGTTCGGTGGTGACCCACTCGAAGACGGTGTGACTGTAGTAGTCGAGCCCGCGCACGAGCCTCGGATTGAGGACGTACTTGATGCCGACCGCATCGAGGTGACGGCACAGTCCGGAGAAGTGTGCGCGCGATTCTTCGTCGAGGTAGTCGGTGAGAACGGGCGCGGCCGCGATGATGTCCTGCAGGTCCGGATTCTTGCTGTCGAGGATGCGCAGCGGATTGCCTTCGAGACGCCGCAAGCTGTCCGGATCAAGCTTCGGCTTGTGCGCCGAAAAATAAGCGACGAGCTTCTCGCGATACTCGCGCCGTGATCCTGGCGTGCCGAGCGAGTTGAGATTCAACTCTACGCGATCGACGCCGACGGCCTGCAGCAGGCGGCTGCTGAGCATGATGAGCTCGGCATCGATATCGGGGCCGGCGTAACCGAAGGCCTCGACATCGAGCTGGTGAAACTGGCGGAAGCGTCCGCGTTGCGGCTTCTCGTGCCGAAACATCGGCCCGGCGAGCCAGACGCGGTGACGCTGGTTGTGCAACAGGCCATTCGAGATCATTGCGCGGACGATGCCGGCCGTCCCTTCAGGGCGCAGCGTGAGCGAATCACCGCTCGGATCGTCGAAGGTGAACATCTCCTTCTGCACGATATCCGTGAACTCGCCGATCGAGCGCTTGAACAGGCCCGTGTGCTCGACGATCGGCACGCGGATTTCCTGGTACGCGTACGCGGTGAACAATTCGCGTGCGATGCTTTCGAGCCGCTGCCATGCAGCGGCGTCGGCGGGCACCATGTCGTTCATGCCGCGCACCGGCTGGATCGCCTGCGCCTGAGCGGGTGCTGTGGAAACTTGAGTGGACGTGGATGTCATCTGCAGATTCGATCGGAATATCGCCTCAGGCTAGCGCAGTGAGCCATCCGCGGCGACTGTAAAGCGTGCGGCGTCGCGATTGGCGCGCCGCGGAACGACGACAGGACTGTCATTGATATCGAGCGTTACTGCCGACGCGAGCCCGAGCGTGACTCGCAAAGGAGCAGCCCCGACGACTACGCGAGTCTGTCCGGGCTGCCCGATGCCGTACATCAGTCGCCGGTCCCCAGCGTCGTAGATCTCGACCCAGGACGAATCGGAGAATGTCAGGCGCATCCGGACACTTTCGCCCGCAACGGCGGCTCTCGGAGGCTGCTCAACCAGCGCTGGTGTGCTCGAGGTTGCAGGAGCGGCCTCGGCAAGGAGTGGCTGAGCAGTCGGCGTCGTACCTGACTGAACGGCATCCGTCTGCTGCTGGATCTCTGCGGGCGCTCTCGCAGACTGTTGCGGCACGCTCGCCACTGGATTCGACTGCGTGCGACCCAGCAACGCAATCGCGAGCCAGATGAGCAGTCCCAGCGCAGCGATCCCGCCGACGATGAGCATCGGCATGCGCAGCGAAACACGTTGCGGCGGAGGCGCCGCGACGCTGGCGGGAACAACGGTTGGCGTGACCGGGACGTCCGTCAGCGTTTCGTAGTGAGAGATGACGACTTCAGGCGGCAGCCCGAGCACGGTCGCGTACTTACGCAGGTGACCTCGCGCATAGACCGGCGCGCCGAGCAGGAGAAAGTTGTTCGATTCGATCGCCTGCACGAGTCGCACGTCGAGATGAAGCTCATCCGCGACCTGCTGAATGGTGAGCCCCCGCTCCTCTCTGCCCGCCCGCAGGAATTCCCCGGGTGTCGGCGATTTCGTGGGCGACGGCGCTGCTGCCGCAGCTTCTGCGGTCTGGGCCATACCGGCCGCGTCTACGCTCATCCCGAATGCCGCTCGGACTCGATGAGCTGTTTCGTTTCCGCTGCCTGCGGGTATTCCAGCTTCAGGCGCTGGGCGTACTTGCTGGCTTCGGCCGTATTGCCGAGCTGCTGCTCGATGCGAACCGCCAGCCACAGGCTCGAGGGACTCGACCGGCCTGCGCTGAGGTGACGCTCCATGAAACCGCGGGCCGACATGTAGCTCTTGTTCTGGAACTCGAGATCGGCCATCTGATAGAGCGCTTCAGAGAATCGCGGCTTGAGCGCGAGCGCCTTGCGGAAATGCGTCTCGGCATTCGCGAGGTCGCCGGCGCTGCGGGCGCAATTGCCGGCGTTGAGGTACGCCACTTCCGGCGTCTTGTAGAGCGGATTGGAGGCGGCCTGCACGAAGAGCTTCTCGCCCTTCTCCTGCTTGCCGCGCTTGCAGAGAACGACGGCGTAATTGTTCAGGATTTCGGGATTCTTGCCATCCAGCGAAACCGCCTTGTCGAAGTGAGCTTCGCTCCTCTTCGGCTCGTTCAACCGGTCATACAGCAGTCCCGCTGCTGCCTGCGCTTTCGCATTGCGCGGGTTCTGTTCGACGGCGCGATCGATCTTCTCCTTCGCCGCGGCCAGATTGCCCTTGCGGAAATAGTCGATGCCCAGCTCCAGATTGATGTCGGACGCCTTCTCCGGCTGCGGCTTCGACAGATTGTCGTTGGTGGTGCAGGCCGCGAGACCCGCCAACGCAAGAGCGATCAGTACCTTTCGAATCACGTTTGCACCGCCACCGAAATGAGTTTCGAGCCCAGGCGAACCGTCGTTCTGTCGCGCACGCGGCCCACGAGCTGGCCGCAAGCTGCGTCGATGTCATCTCCGCGTGTGCGTCGGGTCGTCGCGATGACGCCGTGCGAATTGCAGATGTCGCGGAATCGTTCGATCGCGGCCGCGGAGGAACGGCGGTACTGCGTTCCGGGGAACGGATTGAACGGAATCAGATTGACCTTGGCGGGTTGGCCCTTGAGCAGACGCACGAGCTCGAACGCGTGCTCCGGCTGATCGTTGATGCCATCGAGCATCACGTACTCGAACGTGATGCTGCGGGCATTCTGCTTGTTGACGTACTGCCAGCAGGCGTCCAGCAGTTCGGCGATCTTGTGCTTGCGGTTGATCGGCACCAGCACGTCGCGCAGCTCGTCGTTCGGCGCATGCAGCGAAACCGCGAGCGCGCAGTTCGTTTCTTCAGCGAGCTTCAGCATCTGCGGGACGAGCCCGGAAGTGCTGACGGTGACACGACGACGGGAGATATCGAATCCCAGATCGTCCATGAGGACTTCGGTCGCGGGCACCACGTTGCGATAGTTCGCCAGCGGCTCGCCCATTCCCATGAACACGATATTCGTGATGACGCGATTGCCGCCCGGCTCGTAGCCCAGTTCCTTGTTCGCCAGCCACACCTGGCCGACGATCTCGGCGACGCTCAGGTTGCGATTGAATCCCTGCTGTGCGGTCGAGCAGAACGTGCAGTCCATCGCGCAGCCGAGCTGGCTGGAAATGCACAACGTGCCGCGGCCGGGCTCGGGGATGAACACCATCTCGATGGCCTGGCTGGCGTCGATGGGGTCGTCAGCCTGCGCCGGGCCGCGTCCGCGCAGCGTGTCCATCGACAGGAGCCATTTCCGCGTGCCGTCGGTCGACACCTGAGTCATGCGGATTTCAGGCGTGCGGACTTCGGCAACTTCCTTCAGCCGCTCGCGAAAGGATTTCGCGAGATCAGTCATCTGGTCGAAATCGCTCTCGGCACGCTTGTACAGCCACTTCATGAGCTGGCGCGCGCGGAACGGCTTCTCGCCCATTTCGGCGATGAACGCTTCCAGCTCGGGTCGCGTCAACCCGAGGAGGTTCGTCTTGGTGGCCTTTTCGCTCGTGGGGGCGTTCATGCAGTTCTGGTCGGAGTGCTCGGTCCGGGATTCGTTCAAACCAAATCCCGGACCTTCGTCAGCTCAACGGGTGCGCGGGCAAAGATCGAGGGCCGCGAAGAAATACGCGATCTCGATCTTGGCATTGTCGGCGCTGTCGGAGCCGTGGACCACGTTTTCTTCGATGCTCGACGCCAGATCGGCTCGGATCGTGCCTTTGTCGGCCTTCTTGGGGTCCGTGGCACCCATCAGCTCCCGGTTCTTGGCGACGGCGTTCTCGCCTTCGAGCACCTGAACGATGACCGGGCCGGAACTCATGTACCTGGTCAGGTCCTTGAAGAACGGACGCTCGCGGTGGACGGCATAGAACCCTTCAGCCTGCGCGAGGCTGAGGTGCATCATGCGTGCGGCCACGATCTTGAGACCGGCCTGCTCGAAGCGGCGATAAACCTCGCCGATCAGGTTCTTCTGGACACCGTCGGGTTTCACAATCGAAAGAGTGCGTTCAAGCGCCATGGGAATCGTCATCCTCTAAGGCCGAAAACGGCCAAATGAAACAATGAATTAGGACAGCCCCGCCGATGCGCTGGCTATAGGGGGGTACTGGGGCTGGTTTTGCGCGCGGCGAAGTCTACCCGCCGGGGTCCCGGGCGGCAAGAAAAACGAATGGCGACGAGGGGTTAGGGAAAGCTGGCCAGCTGGTTGACCGGCAAACTGGCAAGCTGGCCAGAGGGTTAGGAGGCGGCTTGCCTGGGCTGGCTGGCCGGAGGATCAACGTGGGCTGAGCGGTTGGCCAGCATCACACCGTAAAGCTTTCCCCGCACCCGCACTCCCCCTTCACATTGGGGTTACGGAAACGGAACGCTTCGTTCAGTCCCTGCTTCACGAAGTCGACTTCGGTGCCGTCGATGAAGCCGAGGCTGTCGCGGTCGACGATGACTTTGACGCCCTGGTCCTCGAAAACGACGTCATTGCCCGTCAGATCGTCCGCGTAGTTGACGACGTAGGCAAAGCCTGAACATCCCGTCTTCTTGACCCCGAGGCGCAGGCCGAGGCCATGGCCACGGCGGGTCAGGAAGGTACGGACACGATCGGCGGCGGCAGTAGTCAGCGAGATGGACATAGTCGGTCGATAGAGAGTTCAGCGGCAGCCATCAAGATTGAGGGGCGGTGCGTTCAAGTCAAGTGCGAAGTCCATGCCGGATCGGCATGCCTTCAGCTCTGACTCTACGGACGCTGCGAACCGATTTCAGCCAAACGCTTCACAGCATCCTGCAGGATCAGCATCCGACCCCGCTTTTCCGCGGGAATTTCGAGCGCTTGCGCCACCGGATGCCAGTCCCATTGGGCCAGCGCTTCGATCCGGCTGCCCGCCAGCCGCTCCGTAGTCCAGGACGCTGCGGCAATGCAATGCGGGCAGCCGTAGGCTTCGAACTGCATCGCCGTGATGCTTCCGCCGGACAAGCGCGCACTCAGATGGAACGATGTGCCCTGCGCAGCGCTGCCCGCCGAAGCGTCGATCACGTCAGGCGCTGCCGGCAGGCGCCCTGCGTTGCGTGGACGATCGAAGTGATCGATCACCAGAGGCGAATACCGCGCCATCCGTCAGCCCGAAGCGATCCGCCTCAACCGGGCGACCTCGCGCTGCACTTCCGCAATGGCGGTCTCGACTTCTGCCGTCGTCGAGAAGCGGCCGAGGCTGAAACGCAGCGAGCTCTGCGCCTGCTGATCCGTCCGACCCAGCGCACGCAGCACGTAGGATGCCTCATCGGATCCTGACGAGCACGCTGCGCCCGCCGAGACCGCAACCGCTCGCAACGCGAACTGCAGGCTCTCACCTTCGACGCCGTGGAACGTGACGTTGAGGATGTTCGAAACACGGTCGGCCGATTCCGCGTTGATTTCCACATCGCCCACTTTCGCGATGCCTTGCCACAGACGCTCACGGAGGCCGCGCAGTCGCTCGACGTCCTCGTCTTGCTCGGCAATCGCCAGCTCGAACGCGGTGCCCATGCCCACGATCTGATGCGTCGGCAACGTACCCGACCGAAGGCCGGACTCCTGGCCGCCGCCAAACAAAATAGGCCGCAATCCGACCGGCGGCGTGCGGCGCACGTAGAGCGCGCCGACACCCTTCGGCCCGTAGGCTTTGTGGGCGGTCATCGAGAGAAGGTCGATCTGCATCGCTTCGACGTCGACGGGCACTTTGCCGATGGACTGCGCGGCATCGCAGTGAAACAGAACGCCGCGTTCGCGACACAACCGCCCCACTGCGCCGACATCCTGGATCACACCCGTTTCGTTGTTCACGTGCATGAGCGACACGAGGATCGTGTCCGGTCGCAGCGCTTCCTTCACCTGTTCCGGCTGAACGATGCCGTCCGCGCCGGGGCGCAGGTAGGTCACATCGAATCCTTCGCGCTCGAGCTGCTTCAGCGCATCGAGCACGGCCTTGTGCTCTGTTTTCGACGACACGATGTGCCGGCCGCGGTCGGCATGGAAGCGCGCCACTCCCTGGATCGCGAGGTTGTCGGATTCCGTTGCGCCGGAAGTCCAGACGATAGTCGCCGGCTTTGTGCCGATCGCATTCGCGACCTGCACGCGCGCCTTCTCGACGAGTTCTCGCGCACGTCGGCCGAATTCGTGACTCGCCGACGACGGATTGCCATGGGCGCCTTCGGGCCGCAGGCACTCGATCATCCTGTCAGCCACTCGGGGGTCGACCGGCGTCGTGGCTGCGTAATCGAAATAGATGGGTGAGGTCATGATGGTGCAACGATACAGACTGGCGTGACGCGGTCGATCGGATCGACCCCTACTCCGACCGGGTGCCTTCGGCGGAAACCTTGCCCGCAGGCCGCCTGCGCGATTGAACTGCCGTCAGGATGCCGCGCAGAATGTTCATCTCGTTCTGATCGAGCTGCGCGCGATTGAACAGCCGCCGGATGCGCGCCATCAGATGACCGCCGCCCGTGCGGTCCTTGAAGTCGATCTCTTCGAGCACCTGCTCGATATGCACATACAGCCGTGACACCTCTTCCGCACTTGCGAGCGGCACATCGCGCTCGGGCGGCGGCGGTGCGCCAGGCCGTGCGGCGAGCCACAGCTCGTAGGTCACGACCTGTACAGCCATCGCAAGATTCAGCGAGCTGTATTCCGACGCCGTCGGAATCGTCATCAGCAGGTGGCATCGATCGAGCTCCATGTTGGTCAGGCCCGTGCGCTCGGCGCCGAAGACCACGGCGGCCGTCTGATCCCGCGAAGATTGGATGATCTGCGCGCTGCACTCGCGGGGCTCGACGATGCTCCATGGCAGATGGCGCTGCCTCGCGCTCGTGCCGACGATGAGCCCGCAATCAGCAATTGCCTGATCGAAGCGCTCGTGAACGACCGCGGCGTCGAGCACGTCATCCGCGCCCGAGGCGCGCGCCGATGCTTCCTGATGCGGGAACAGAGCCGGTTTCACGAGATGCAGCTCGCGCAGCCCCATGTTCTTCATGGCGCGCGCGACGGCTCCGATATTGCCGGGATGCTGGGGTTCGACGAGAACGATGCGGATAGGCATGGGATCTCAATGCTATTCTACGCACCCCCGGGACGCATCCTTCGTCCCCCGCTCTTTGCCAATCCCGCTCGCCGAGGTGTCCATGCAGCCCCTGCTCAATATCGCCATCCGTGCCGCCCGACGGGCCGGTGAAATCATCGTTCGCGGCATGAACCGGCTGCACCGCCTCGACGTCCAGCGCAAGGGTCAGAACGACTTCGTGTCGGAGATCGACCTGGCGGCCGAGCGGGACATCATCGAAACCATCCGCAAGCATTACCCCGATCATTCCGTGCTGGCCGAAGAAAGCGGCCAGACCGAGGGCCGCGGCGGCGAAAGCGAATTCACCTGGATCATCGATCCCCTCGACGGCACCACCAATTTCCTCCACGGGTTCCCGCAATTCGCGGTGTCGATCGCCGTGCAGCGTCGCGGCCGCGTCGAACACGGTGTCGTCTACGATCCGCTGCGGCAGGAACTCTTCACGACTTCACGCGGCGAAGGTGCGCAGCTCGACGGTCGCAAGATCCGCGTGAGCAGCCACATCGGACTCGAAGGCGCGCTGATCGGCACCGGGTTTCCCTACCGCGCCAACCTGCATTGGCTCGACAACTACATGGCGATGATGAAGGCCGTCATGCAGCAGACGGCGGGTATTCGCCGTCCGGGTTCCGCAGCACTCGATCTTGCTTATGTCGCCGCGGGACGGCTCGATGCCTTCTGGGAGATCGGCCTGTCGCCCTGGGATACGGCAGCCGGCACGCTCCTCATCACGGAGGCGGGCGGAATGATCGGCACGCTCACTGGCGGAGATTACAAGCTGCAACCGCACATCATCGCCGGCACTCCCAAAGTGTATACGCCGCTCCTGACCTTGCTCGGTCCTCACGTTCCTGAATCCTTGCGAGACTGAGCACGCACTGTGCTGCCTCGCTTTTGCGCAACTGCTCCGCTAGAGTCTCGCGCCTGAGCACGCCTGAGCCTGCGTCGAACGGTCGGTGCAGCCTGCTGCTGCAAAGTCGCGCCTGTGTGCGCAGAAAGAGCCAGTTTCGGGGAGGAGTCAACGCGTGGATCTATTCAGAACAAAAATGGTCGGCAACGACCCGCACGTCGATGCGGGCGAGCCGGCGGACAGCGCCAATCCCGAAGCCCGCACACTCAAGCGGGCACTGAGCGCACGACAACTCGTCCTGCTCGGTATCGGCGCGGTCATCGGCGCCGGCATCTTCGTCATGACCGGCCAGGCGGCTGCGAATCATGCAGGCCCGGCCATCACTCTGAGCTTCGTCATCGCAGGTTTCGCCTGTGCGCTGGCGGGTCTCTGCTACGCCGAGTTCTCATCGATGCTGCCGGTCTCGGGCAGCGCCTACTCCTACGCTTACGCGACGCTCGGCGAACTCGTCGCCTGGTTCATCGGCTGGATGCTCGTTCTGGAGTACCTGGTCGCCGTCGCAACCGTTGCTGTCGGCTGGGGCGGCTACTTCAATGGCCTGCTGGAATCGCTGGGAGGATTCATAGGCACGTCGCTCGCGCTGCCTGATGCATTGTCGAATGCACCGTTCAGCTTCGCGGGACATACGCTCACGTCCACCGGCGGCATCATCAACATTCCGGCGATCATCATCGTCGTCGCCATCGCAGCGCTCTGCTACCGGGGCATCTCGCAGTCGGCGGCAGTGAATGCCGTCATCGTCGCGATCAAGCTGACGGTGATCTTCCTGTTCGTGGCATTCGCCATCCGCCACGTGAATCCCGAGAACTGGACCCCGTTCATCCCGCCGGCCGAGGGCCCGGGCAAATACGGAATGGACGGCGTGATCCGCGGCGCCACCGTCGTGTTCTTCGCGTACATCGGATTCGATGCGGTTTCGACAGCTGCGTCCGAAGCCAAGAACCCGCAACGCGACATGCCGATCGGCATCCTGGGATCGCTCGCGCTCTGCACGCTCGTCTACATCGTGGTGTCGGGCGTGCTGACCGGCATCATGCCGTATCACCTCCTCGGCACCGCAAAGCCCGTGGCGACCGCGCTCGAGACCTACTCCGATCTCTCCTGGCTGAAGTTCTTCGTCGAGATCGGTGCCATCGCCGGCCTCAGTTCGGTGATCCTGGTGATGATGATCGGCCAGACGCGCGTGTTCTACGCGATGTCGCACGACGGCCTGATCGGGAAATTCTTCGGCCGCGTTCACCCTCGCTTCCAGACGCCCTACAAGGGCACCGTATTCGTCGGCGCAGTGGCTGCATTGCTCGCCGGCTTGCTGCCGCTCCAGGTGCTGGGCGATCTGGTGTCGATGGGCACCCTGCTGGCATTCGCGACTGTGTGTGTCGGCGTGCTGGTGCTGCGCTTTACGAAGCCCGATCTGCCACGACCGTTCCGCGTTCCGGCCGCCTGGCTCATTTGCCCATTGGGCGCACTGGCGTGCCTGGGGCTGTTCTTCCGCGCCTTCCTCGACAACTGGCTCTGGGTGGGCGTCCGGATCGTCGTCGGGTTCGTGATCTACTTCCCCTACAGCCGCCACAACAGCGTGCTGGCGAAGCAGAAGCAGTAACGCACTGACGAAAGCTGGAACGACAAAGGCCCGCTGCGCTTCAAGTGCAGCGGGCCTTCTCATTTACAACTTCTTCGTTGCGAACGGCTCTGGCTGTGGGTCCGGCTTTAGCCGGACGTCATGCGAAGCACTCAGGCTGTGGGTCCGGCTTTAGCCGGACGTTACCGAAGGACCGCTCCGGCGTTACGTCCGGCTGAAGCCGGACCCACGACAGGTCAACAAGCTTGTCGGCTAGTTCGCCGGATCGTCGTCGAGCTTCTTCCGGAGCTTCACCGGATCCACGTCTGCCGACCGCTTCCCGCGCATCCGGATGTTCAGCATCTCCACTGCCACCGAGAAGGCCATCGCGAAGTAGATGTAGCCCTTCGGGATATGGAAGCCCAATCCCTCGCCTACCAGCGCCGTGCCGATCAGGATCAGGAACGCGAGTGCGAGCATCTTGATCGTGGGATGCCGATCGACGAAATCGCTGATCGGGCCGGCGAGGAACATCATCATCAGCACCGCAACGATCACCGCTGCGATCATGACCTCGACGTGATCGGCCATACCGACGGCGGTGATCACCGAATCCAGCGAGAAGACGATATCGATGATCGCGATCTGGATGATGACGCTGAGGAAGGTCGAGTGCACCGGACCGTCGCGGCCCTGCTCCTCGGCACCTTCCAGTCCATGGTGAATTTCCAGCGTGCTCTTCGCCAGCAGGAACAAGCCGCCGCCGATGAGAATCAGGTCGCGGCCGGAAACACCGACTTCGCTGATCCGGATGAGCTCGGCCTTCAGACCCATGACCCATGTGATCGACAGCAGCAGCAGGATGCGCGTGATCATCGCCAGCGCCAGGCCGATGGTGCGTCCTCTGGCGCGCTGCGCCGGCGGCAGCCGGCCCACGAGGATGGAAATGAAGATGATGTTGTCGATACCGAGAACGATCTCGAGCGCGGTCAGGGTCACGAACGCGAGCCAGACCTGCGGATCCGCCAGCATCTCCATTCAAATCCTCCAGGGAATACAGGGTGCGGGGCGAGAATAGCCCAAGGCGGCAACCGCCGGACGCGGCCGACGAAAAAAGACCTTCGCCGCCGGCCGGATCAACCGCCAGCCTGGCCCTGCTGTTCCCGGCGGGCGACCCAGAGCGACGCAAGGATGCCCAGGGCGAGGAACGCGACGATGATGCCCAGAGACAGGGCATGGGGAATCAGCAAATGGTGATGGAGCATCATCTTCACGCCGACGAAGGCCAGGATGAAGATGAGGCTGTACTTGATGTAGCGGAACATGACCATCAGCCCCGCAATCGCAAAGTACATGGCGCGCAGGCCCAGGATGGCGAACGCATTGGACGTGAAGACGATGAACGGGTCCTTCGTGACCGCAAAGATGGCCGGGATCGAATCCACCGCGAATACGACGTCCGCGAAATCCACCAGCAACAGCGTGACGAACAGCGGCGTCGCCGCCCGCGCCCCGTTCACCATCGTGAAGAACCGGTCACCGTCGAGGTTGTCGGTCAGGGGATAGATGCGGCGGGAGATCTTCACGAGCACGCTCGTCGAAGGATCGAACTCCTCGTCACTCTTCAGCATCCGCGCCGCGGACAGAAGCAGGACCGCGCCGAAGACGTAGAACATCCAGTCGAATGCGGCGATGAGCGCTGCGCCCGCGGCAATCATCACGCCGCGCAGAACGATGGCGCCAACGATGCCCCAGAACAGCACGCGATACTGGTACTGCGCCGGAATCTTCATGTAGGTGAAGATCACGGCGATGACGAAGATGTTGTCGACGGACAGCGACCACTCGAGCAGGTAGCCCGTCACATACTCCAGCCAGGCCTGCGTGCCGCCAGGCGCTCCCGGGTCAGGCCGCCACCCAAACCAGTGATGCTCGTAAAGCCCGTAGACCAGCCCACCGAACGCCATCGCGACGCAAATCCAGACGACAGTCCACCCGAGCGCCTGCCGCACGCTCATGGTGCGCGACTCCCGATGCAGGACCGCCAGGTCCAGCACGAGCACACTCAGGAAGATGGCGAAGAAACCGATCCAGATGAGCATAAGGAGAGAAGCGGTGGGCGATTGGATTGGCGGTTAGCTGAGAGAAGAGAGAGATGCGCGGCTGGCTGACGAATTTCCTGGTTCCGAACCAGCCGCTGACCGCCAACCGCTAACCGCTTCTTTCTTTACGGTATCGCGTCGAGCTCCGACGTGTCCTTCTGCGGCGGCATGAGGTCGGTCGCCTTGAGCTTCATGTCGAGCGCGAGGGCGGCTGCGATGAAGATCGAGGAGAACGTGCCGACGACGACGCCGATGATGATCGCCATCGAGAAGCCCTTGAGGGATTCGCCGCCGACGATGTAGAGCGAGGTCACGACGAACAGGGTCGAGAAGCTGGTCATCAAGGTGCGCGACAGCGTCTGGTTGACGGCGGCGTTGACGACTTCGAGCGGCGATGCCTTGCGCATCTTCTGGAATACTTCGCGAACGCGGTCGAACACCACGACCGTGTCGTTGATCGAGTAGCCCATCACCGCCAGCACTGCTGCGAGCACCGACAGATCGAACGTCATCTGGGTCAGCGCGAAGACGCCCAGGATCACGAACGGGTCGTGCAGCGCGGCGAGCACCGTGCCGGTCGCCATTTTTTTCTCGAAGCGGATGCCGACGTAGATCAGGATGCCGATCATCGAGAACAGCAGCGCGAGGCCGCCCTTCTCCGCCAGCTCACCGCCGACTTGCGATCCGACGACGTCCGTGCGGCGCAACTGGGCGCTCGCATCGACGGTCTTGAGCGCAGCGACGATCCGCTCCGCAACGTGGTTGATGTCTTCGCCCTCCTTGGGCAGTACTTTCACCATGATTTCGCGCGAGCTGCCGACCGTCTGCACGACCGGATCGCGGAAGCCCGCGGCTTCAGTCGCGTCACGCGCCCTGTCGAGATCGACGCTGTTCGCGTAACCGACCTCGACGATCACGCCGCCGGTGAAGTCGATGCCCAGGTTCAGCCCGCGCACAGCGAGCAGAACGATCGAGCCCACGATCAGCACCGCCGAGATGCCGTAGCACCACACGCGGTTCTGCATGAACGCGATGTTCGGTGTCTTGCGAAAAAATTCCATGATGGCGGACCCCGATTAGACCGGCAGCGCAGCGAGCTTGCGCTGGCGGCCCCAGATCAGCTGAATGAGGACGCGGCTGCCGACGACGGCCGTGAACAGCGACGTGGCGATACCGATGACCAGCGTCACCGCGAAGCCCTTGATCGGGCCGGTGCCGAACGCGAACAGCACGATGCCGACGATCAGGGTCGTGATGTTGGAGTCCGCGATTGCCGAGAAAGCCTTGTCGAAGCCCGCGTTGATGGAGGCCTGCGGCGTATTGCCCAGCCGCAACTCCTCCCGGACACGTTCATAGATGAGCACGTTCGCGTCCGCGGCCATGCCGACCGTGAGAACGATACCCGCGATACCCGGCAGCGAAAGCGAAGCCTGTAACAGCGACATCACTGCGACGAGCAGGATGACGTTCGCGGTGAGAACGACGCAGGCGATGGCGCCGAACGCCCTGTAGTAAAGGATCAGGAACACGAACGTGAGCGCCATGCCGATCATCATGGCCCTGAGGCCGCTCTGGATGTTGTCCTGCCCCATGCTCGGACCGATCACGCGCTGTTCGACGAGATAGTTCGCAGTCGCCAGCGAACCCGAGCGAAGCAGCAGTGCCAGTTCCTGCGCTTCCTGATGCTGCAAGCCGGTGATCTGGAAGTTCGACGAGAAGACGCCCTGGATGGTCGCGGCGTTGATCACTTCTTCCTCGGTGCACTGGTCGCCGCTGCGGACGCCCTTGCAGGTCTCGCCCGGTGCGAGCCGCTTCTTCTCGATATAGACCACGGCCATGCGCTGGCCCAGATGGGCCTGGGTGGTCTTCAGCATTTCCTTGCCGCCGCGATCATCGAGTCGAACGCTGACGGCGGGCAGACCTTCGGCGAATGCGGATGTCGCATCCGTCAGCTGGTCGCCCGAAACGATGATGTCGCGCTTGAGCAGGATCGGGCCGCCTTCGCGACGCTGATACAGCTTCGAGCCGATGGGCACGCGCTTCGACTGTTCCGCGGCGTACGGATCGTTGGCTTCATCCACCATCCTGAACTCGAGCGTCGCCGTCGCACCGAGAATGCGGATGGCCTGGTTCGGATCCTGCAGGCCCGGAAGCTGGACGACGATCCGGTCGATACCCTGCTGCGCCACGATGGGCTCGGACACGCCGAGTTCGTTCACGCGGTTGCGCAGTGTCGTGATGTTCTGCTGGATGGCGAAGCTCTGGCGCTGCCGGATCTGCTCCGGCGTCATCGCGACGATGACATCGGCGGAACCTTCGGTAGTGACCGTCAGGTTCGGATCGCTCGTGCGGATCAACGAGGCGACTTCGGACTGTTTCTGCGCGTCGACGAGCGTGACGCGGATCGTGCCATCGCGGGCGACGACATTCGATGCGATGCGCTGGTCGCGAAGCTGCGTGCGGATGTCACGCTCGATTCGTTCGAGCGCCTGACCGACGGCTCCTTTGACGTCCACTTCGTACATGAAGTGGATGCCGCCGCGCAGGTCGAGGCCCAGCGACATGGGCTTCAGGCCGATCCAGCGCAGCCATGACGGCGTCCGCGGCTCGTTGGTCAATGCGACCTGGAATTCCTCGCCAGCGGCGTCGGTGATGACGTCGCGTGCCTTGAGCTGCTCGTCGACGGTGGCGAACCGCAGTACCAGCCGATCCTCGAGGATGTGCGAGGCCGCTATCGGCACCTGCTTCGCATCGAGAATGCTCCGGACCTTCTGCTCTCCGGATGCATCGATGGCCGCGCGATCCTCGCGCGCCAGCTGGAGTGCCGGGTCGTCGCCGAAAACGTTCGGAAGCGCGAGCAGGATGCCCGCGATCATGACGATGGCGACAAGCCAGTATCGCCAGGTAGGGAACTGGTACATACCTGAACCGCCGACGCCTGATCAGGCGCTCTTCAAAGTGCCCTTGGGAAGGACCTGTGCGACCGTATGGCGCTGGATCTTCACGTTGACGCCGTCAGCGATTTCCAGCGTCAGGAACTGATCGCTGATCGCGGTGACCTTGCCCAGGATGCCGCCGTTGGTCGCCACTTCGGCGCCGACTTCGAGCGCTGCGACCATCTCGCGATGTTCCTTGGCTCGTTTGGTCTGCGGACGGATCAGCAGGAAATAGAAGACGACGAAGATCAGGATCAGCGGCAGGAACTGCATCAGCGCGTTCGGTTGTCCCGCGGCGCCTTGCGCCTGGGCCGCAGCGGTCGAAATCAGCCAATCCATCTAGGATTCCCCTGTTCAAAACTGGAAGGAAAATGGGTCCGGCGCGGAAGCCCGGCCCCAAATGAGCGGCGCATTATACACGCGGCCTTCGCGGGCCCTAATCCCGCCTCCCCCCTCGCCGCGCCTCCGTTTGAGTACACTGCCCGGCCATGGGGTTGCCCACAGGTCGCTTCAATGCCCACCGGTGAAATAGTCGTCATCCTCCTGCTGATCCTCCTGAACGGGTTCTTCGCGCTGTCGGAAATGGCGCTCGTGTCCGCCAAGCGCAGCCGGTTGCAGGCCGCCGCCCAGCAGGGGCGGTCCGGCGCGAAATCCGCCCTGGCATTGCTCGAAGACCCGACGACATTCCTCTCGGCGATTCAGATCGGGATAACCCTGATCGCCCTCCTCACCGGCCTGTACAGCGGCGCCACACTGGCGACCTGGCTCGATCAGGTGCTGGTGGGCTACGGCGTGCAGATCCCCTACGTCGAACTCGACCGCGTCGCCATCGGCATCGTGGTCGTGCTGGTCACCTTCGTGTCGCTGATCATCGGCGAACTGGTGCCGAAGCGCGTTGCGCTGACGCACGCAGAATCGCTGGCGATGTTCGTCGCACCGGTCATGCGGGTATTCGCCAAGGCCATGGCGCCCTTCGTCTGGTTGCTGAGGACGACGGTGGATTTCGTCCTCAAGATCCTGCCTGTGTCGTCGGCACCCCAGGCGGCAGTCACGGAAGACGATGTTCGCGCGCTGGTCGCCGAAGGCACGCACGCGGGTGTGTTCCTCGCTTCGGAGCGACGGTTGCTGGAAGGCGTGATGGCGCTGGCCGATCGCAAAGTGGGATCGATCATGGTTCCCCGCCAGGACGTGATCTGGCTCGATCTCGAAGAACCGCTTGAAACCTTGTGGCAACAGGCAAAGGAAAGCGGCCATGCGCGCTTTCTGGTCGCACGCGGCAAGCTCGACAATCTCATGGGCATGATCTCGCTCGCGGATCTCAGCGAGGTCGTTCATCGCGGACGACTGGACACCGAACGCGACCTGCAGCCGCCGCTGCACATTCCCGATTCACTGTCGGTGCTGCAGATGCTCGATCAGTTCCAGAAATCGAGCACGCACCTGGCCATCGTGACCGACGAATACGGCGAGATCGAAGGCATCACGACGCCGATCGACATTCTCAAGGCGATCGCAGGCGAACTGCCTGAACTCGGCAGCCGCGAACGTCCCGAGGCTCTGCAAAGAGAAGACAGCTCGTGGCTCGTCGACGGGCATCTGTCGATCGAGGAACTGCAGCAGCGGCTCGGCCGTCGCGACATGGTCGGCCGTGACTATCACACCGTCGCGGGATTCGTCCTTGCGCGACTCGGTCGCATTCCGAAGGCCGGCGATACACTTACTTGGCGCGATCTCAAGATCGAGATCATGGACATGGACGGTGTCCGCATCGACAAGGTGCTGCTGAAAGTCGGCAAGTAGGCGTTCGAGAGTCACACGGAGAGTGAAGCTCCGGTCAGCGCACGACTTCCCCTTCGGGCTTCTGGTGCTGCTCGAGCCACTCCCGCCAGATCGCCAGCGACACGGCCAGCAATACCGGGCCGATGAAGAGGCCGACGAGGCCGAAGGCCAGCACGCCGCCGAGCACGCCGAAGACGACGAGCAGGAAAGGCATGCGCGTCGCGTTCGAGATGACGAGCGGACGCACGATGTTGTCGACCCAGCTGACCAGCAGCAATCCCCACAGCATGAGTCCGACGCCTGGCCAGACATTGCCGCTGACGATCAGCCAGATCGAGAGCGATCCCCACACGAGCGGCGCACCGAATGGAATGAGCGCAACGAGCACGGTGACGGCGCCGACGAGCACGGGCGCCTTGATGCCGAAGATCCAGTAGCCGATTCCCGCAACCGCGCCTTGCGCCAGCGCGCCGAGGATGAGCGCATAGACCACCGCCTGAGTCGTCGCCCCAATCGCATCGAGATAGTCTCGAACCGTCGGGCCCAGGATGCCTTCCAGGATCGCGCGTGCGTCGTGCAACAGGCGAGGTCCATCACGCAGCAGGAAGAACATCGACAGCACGGCGAAGAACAGCTTCGCGACGTTGCGACCGACACCACCGATCAGTCGCGTGACCTCGACGGAAGATTCCTCCATCAGCAGCACGAACTGCTGTCCGATCGCCTTTGGATCCTGCGACATCTGCTGCAGCGTTTCCTGCGCGACCTGGCCGATCCAGGGCAGGTCGCGGATCGCCGCAGGCAACTGCGGCTTCGAGGCCAGGAAATTCTGTACCGTCGCGTAGGCAGAAATGGCTTCCACCCGCAGCATCAACGCGAGCCAGACCAGCGGGACAACGATTGCGAGCGACACGAGCAACGTGGTCACGAGCGATGCGGGACCGACCCGTCCGCCCATCCAGCGAATCATTCGCTGCTGCAAGGGCCAGCTCACGTACGCAAGGATGGCGCCCCAGATCAGCGGCACGATGAACGGCTGCAGGACCGTGAAGGTCAGCAGCACGATGCCGAGGATCAGGCCGGCGACGAGGACGCGGCGGAACCACGGAGCGGTAGGCAGATCGGACAGCATTATTCGTCCTCGACCGCACCGGCGACCGGCTCGGCTTCCGTCGTGCCGCGGCGCTGCGCATAGAACTCAGCGGTGAAAGCATCGAAGCGCGACTGCTCGATGGCGGCGCGGATCGACTTCATGAGCGACAGGTAATAGAAGAGATTGTGGATGGTGCCGAGCCGGGCGGCCAGGATCTCGCCGCACCGGTCGAGATGCCGCAGGTACGAGCGGCTGTAGTTCGCGCACGTGTAGCAGCCGCAGTTTTCATCGAGCGGCCGCGTATCCGCTTCGTACTGCGCATTGCGGATCTTCACGACGCCTGTCGACGTGAAGAGATGACCATTGCGCGCATGCCGTGTCGGCATCACGCAGTCGAACATGTCGACACCGCGTCGAACTCCCTCGACGAGGTCCTCGGGTGTGCCGACACCCATGAGATAGCGCGGCCGGTTGCGCGGCAGATCTTTCTCGATCGCCTCCAGCACCCGCTCGCGTTCTGCTTTGGGCTCGCCGACTGCGAGTCCGCCGATGGCATAGCCGTCGAAACCGATCTGCGTCAGACCCGCAATCGACTCACGGCGCAGCGCGTCGTACATCCCGCCCTGCACGATGCCGAACAGCGAATGCGGATTCTCGAGCCGGTTGAACTCCGCGCGGCTGCGCGCCGCCCAGCGCAGCGACAGCTCCATCGACTTCCTCGCTTCGCTTTCTGTCGCCGGATACGGCGTGCACTCATCGAAGATCATCACGATGTCCGAATCGAGATCGCGCTGAACCTGCATCGAGCGCTCTGGCGTGAGCATGATGGGATCGCCGTTCACGGGCGAACGGAAGTTCACGCCCTCCTCCGTGATCTTGCGCAGGGTCGCAAGGCTGAAGACCTGGAAGCCGCCGGAATCGGTGAGGATCGGTCCCTGCCAGTGCATGAAGCGGTGCAAGCCCCCGTGAGCCCGCATCACTTCCATGCCCGGCCGAAGCATCAGGTGGAAAGTATTCCCCAGGATGATCTGGGCGCCGATGCCGGTCAGTTCCTCCGGCGTCATCGCCTTGACGGTCCCGTAGGTACCGACCGGCATGAACGTCGGCGTCTCGACGATTCCCCGCGGAAATGTCAGCCGGCCTCGCCGGGCTGTGCCATCGGTGCTCAGAAGATCGAATTGCAGGGGCATGGAGGGGCGCGGGCGCGACGTGGGGCGGAGATTGTATGCGAGAGACCGGGGCTTTAGGTTTCGGACTTTTCCATGAACATGGCATCGCCGTAACTGAAAAACCGGTAGCGCTGGGTAACAGCGTGCCGATAGGCCTGCAATACGGCCTCATACCCACCAAAAGCACAGACGAGCATCAGGAGTGTCGACTCGGGCAGATGGAAGTTCGTGAGCAGCGCATCCACGGACCGGAAACGATACCCCGGCCGGATGAACAACTGGGTTTCACCATTGAACGGCTGCAGCGCCCCGGAAGCCGACGCCGATTCCAGGCTTCGCACCACAGTCGTCCCGACGGCAACGACGCGTCCGCCCCGCATGCGGGTTTCTGCCACTGCATCGCAGACGTCCTGGTCGACGCGCACCCGTTCGCGATGCATGCGATGTTGGTCGAGATCGTCGACACGGATCGACTGAAATGTCCCGGCACCGACATGTAAAGTCACGTAGGCAGTGCGTATCCCGGCCAGCTTGCACCGCTCGATCATCGCATCGTCAAAGTGCAGCCCTGCCGTCGGTGCTGCCACGGCGCCCGCTTCCCTTGCATAGACGGTCTGGTAACGCGTCGCGTCGTCCGACTCTGTCGTGCGTTCGATGTACGGCGGCAGCGGCATCGATCCGTGGCGCTCGAAATATTCGAGCGGATCGGCGCTCAGCTCCAGCTCGAACAGATCCTCGTGACGGCCGATGAATCGTGCTTCGACGCCGCCGGGAAGATGCACCGGAACTTCAGATCGCAACGCTTTGCTGGCGTGCACGTGCGCGAGAATGCGTCTCCCCTCGAGAATACGTTCGAGGAGAATCTCGACCTGACCACCGGTGGGTTTGGCGCCGATGACTCGCGCCGGAATGACCCGCGTGTCGTTGAAGATGAGCAGATCGCAGGGACGCAGCAGACGCGTCAGGTCGGGAAACTGAAGATCCTCGATCTCACCGTCGCGCCGCAGATGGAGCAGGCGACTGCCCGACCGCTCCAACGCGGGTCGCTGTGCGATGAGTTCAGAGGGAAGTTCGTAGGCAAAGTCGCTGCGCCGCATGCGGCGCGAACGGTAGCAGGAAAGCGGCCGGCTGGGGACCGGGCGTTTCCCGGACGGGGACGGGGGTAGTGCGAAGCATGCTCGCGGCGTTCCCGTCATTCATGCGCGTCATTCCCGCGAAGCGGGAATCCATTCCTGGAAAGCCGGATGCACTCCCGCATGCGCGGGTATGAGGGAGCGAAGCATGCCTTCGGCATGACGTCCGGCTGAAGCCGGACCCACAGTAAGAGACCCACAGCAAGGGAAAAAACTGTCTCTACTCTGACTACCGGCCAGCCTGCCAGCAGGCTAGCCGGCTCTCTCCATCAGAGCGGCTCATCATCCGTAATGATGTGAACCTCCCGGCCCACCGCAGGCAGCGGCCGCACGACCGATGCCGGCCTGATCGCCATTGCCGGCGCTGCAGCGGCAGCAGGTAGCGCTGGAATGAGGACATCTTCATCCAGGTCGAGGCGGCGTTCCCAGCTGCCGCGCGTGTCTTCGGGAATCGTGACATCGACGGTCAGCTTCTTCTTCATCCGCAGCACATTGAGCTGCAGCTTCTCGCCCGGCTCGTAGGAACTCAGGATCTGCATCGCGTGCGACGAGCTCGACGGCACTCGTCCGTCGATGTCGACGATCACGTCGCCTTCTTCCAGCTTGAGTCTCGAATCGCGAGGAGCGCGCACCACGAGCAGGCCCTTTTCGGCCCCGAAGTACTGACCCAGCTTCGGCGTCAGTTTCACGAATTCCGCGGCGCCGAACACGCCGTCGAGTCGCGAGAACGCGAAGTGCGGCATCGGCGGCGCGCCCGGGGGCGTCGGGATTCTCATGTTGAACATCCGGTCCGGAGGCTCCTGAGCCGTCACGGTGGCACTCGCCACTTTGCCGTCACGCTGATACTTCACTGCGATCTTGTCGCCCGGCTTCACGGTGCGCATCCCCTCAAGCAACAGACTGCGAGGAGATTCGTCACCGGTCTGCTTCAGCGCCTTGCCGTTGACCTCGGTGAGCACATCTCCCGCCTTCAGGCCCGCGTCGGCCGCTGCCCCGCCCGGACTGACGCTCTGGATCACCACACCGTCCTGGCGCGATTCGTTCTCGCGTCCACCGATGTTGACGCCGAGAACCGCACGGCTCGCCATCATGCGATGGGCGTGCATGACGCGCGGCATCACATCACCGGAAATCGACATGCTTAGATCGGCGACTTCGCGCGCTGCTGCATCGAGTCGCTTCTGCGCGGCCTCGAGCTTCTGCTGCATGTCGGCGCGATTCGGCTCGCTCTTCTCGACTTCGGCGGCACCGGCGAGTGTCGCCAGCAACGCGAGCGAAAGCCCGCCGGCAATTCCCGCGATCGATCCGGATCGTGATCTTTTCGTATTCATCGGATTCTCCGCACCTCGAATGACTTTTCAGAAAGAGAGACTGCGACCTTCGGCATAGCGGACCTTGACCAGCGAATCCATCAGATCCACCCGCTCACGCCAGAGCTGATACGCCTGCTCCTCGTTGAGCCCCGTGTCCGACGCGTACGACAGCTGCTGATCGAGCCACTGCACGCGCTGCTCGAGCGTGTCGATCGTCGCAGCCATCGACACGCGCTCGACCGCCGGGCGCTGTGGCAGATAGAGCAGCAACTCATCGAGCTCGCGCGATTGCGCCACCAGCGCTTCCAGCGGAATCGCGGTTGCGACCGGCGATTGTTCCTGCGTCGACACGATGGCTACTGGAACCGCTTCGCTCACGGTGTTGACCTCACGCACGAGCAGACCGCTGACCACCGTCACTGCAACCGCAGCCGCGATTGCCCAAGGCACACGCCGCGGCTGCGGCGATGACGCTTCACGCATCCGGACATCGATGCGTTCCCACGTCATCGCAGGCGGATCGATCGGCGGCAGCACCTGCAATCGCGACTGCATTCGCGAAAGCCGCGCGAGCTCGCCACCGCACACGGCGCAGTGCTCTACATGTCGCATGACATCGGCATCGACGGGTTCACCGTCGCGCAGACTCAGCAGTTGTTGGATATCGGCGTGCATTGCAGATTCTCTCGACGCGTCTCCGGCACATCCGGATCGAGGACCTTGCGCAGGCGCGCATGGGCTCGGGCCAGCTGCGATTTGGAAAACCCTGTCGACCGCCCCATCAACCGGGCGATCTCGTGATGTTTGTAACCTTCGACGTCGTGCAGCAGCACAACGCTGCGCGTCAGCGGCGGCAGCGTGGCCAGCGCCCGCTCGAGATCCGCGATCGCAAGCTGCGCATCCGGACGAGGCCCAGGGTCGACGGGCACGAACGCCGCGGACTCATCCTCGTCCGCGTCCAGCCCAAAGAAATTGCGATGCCAGGGCGAACGCAGGTGCATCAGGCACTTGTTGACCGCGATTGTCCGCACCCAGCCGCCGAAGGCACCTTCACCCGTGTAGGTCCCGATGCTGCGCAGAATCTCCACGAACACGTCCTGAAGCAGGTCGTCGGCCGTTGCATGGTTCGTAATCAGCCGGCGGATCAGGGAATAGACCGCCCGGCTGCACTCGCGATAGATCGCCTCATGAGCGGCGTTCTCCCCCCGCACGGCAGCACGGATGGTCTCGGGAGAAACCTGTATCCCCATGAATTGCGACATCGTGGCCCTATAGATGCCACGGCCCGGAAAAAGGTCGCAGGTACCCCGAAAATCTTCCGGCGGCGCACACCCGGTAGCCAGACACCCGGACGCTCCTTATACTTGCGCCCCCTTCGACCGGCTCCCTCAGCGACCGGTGTTCATCGGCCAGCCGGTGGACAGAAGTGCCCGTTCCACGGGCGAAGGTTTCCGGCGTGCCGGTATGGCGGAACTGGTAGACGCGACGGACTCAAAATCCGTTACTCGAAAGGGTGTGTGGGTTCGATTCCCTCTACCGGCACCAAGAGACCTTCCAGGCGCCTTCGCGCCCTTCCACTGTCGATCGCGAACTTGACGCGCCTGCTGTGCATGCCTTCAGGTGAGATTTCCAGCCGAATCGAAGATGTAAAGCGCCACGTACTCACCACCAGGCCCATTGCGTCCGGCTGGCTCAAACGGAGTCGTGAGGAAGAACTGCTTTCCATCGGGGAGCCGCCCGATATGCTCCGCGTGATAGTCGTCATGATCAATGGCGACCAGACTCGGTCTTTCGCTCATGTCTCTCTTCCCGCATCACGCCATTGCTCACGCGTGTGCGGCTTCGCACGTCGCGTGCAGCACCTTGTTCGGCTCCTACATGGCGACTGATTCAACTACCTGGCTCCCCGCACGCTCAAACTCCAGCGTGGTTCCAGCTGGCACCCCGAGGCGGAGCAACTGATCCTTCAGAAATGGAAGGCCACGTTCAAGTTCTGTCAATTCGACATCCAAGCCAACCCACTCAACCGTTCTCCGGCCCTCCGCATCAGGTTCGCTCAACTGATTGCCACCGCCCGTCACCTCCCCCAGGTTCTCCCGTTTCAGTGCCGCATCGAGCGGGTCCTCGTACTTCTTGCCCCTATCGATCGGCAGAATTGATTCCGGGACCTCCACAAACACGAAGACTGTCGCAGCAGCATTTGCGCGTACCTCGGCGCTTCGTGACCCCCGCAGCAGTGCAATGGAAACCCCGATTGCCGCCACGATACCGACCACAACGAGAATCTCAGTTCTCATGTCTTTTCCTCATTCTGCGGCCGAACGTCCGCGCCCTCGTGCGTGCGTTTCGCACGTCGCGTACATGGACCTGTTCGGCGTGCGATGCGGTGTCACACATTTCCGCTCGTGCCGTCTTGCGCGGCCATTCTGGCTCGCCTGTTTTGGAGCAGACGCTTCAGCCGATAGTAGAGCGCAACCAACCCAAGGAGCGCTGCGATGCCGAACGAAGCCAGCGCCCCAAGGAACGTCATCGGTTGATTCTTGTAGTTCCGGTATCCAAGATCGCTTCCAGTCTTGATCTGCAGGAGCGCGTGGAGCACAAACGTCGCAACCGTGAGTCCGACGAGACCCCAGCCAACGATGCTGAATAGCGTTCTTCCTTTCACAGGTTTGATGCTGAACGCCGCCGCTGTGCCGCGAGCAACGGCGCTTCGCCGTTGCGAGTCGGGACCAGCAGTCTGCTATGTGTTCGCGTGCTTGGCATTGACCAAATCGGCGTAATACTGAGCGAACTGAGGCTCGCCTTGAAAATCGCGCAAGGACAGAAGCATGTACTTCCAGCTACTGATGCGAACGAAGATGTGTCGCCGCGTCTTGTCGATGCTCCGAACATCTCTCCAAGAGACGGCAGTCGTCTTTCGGCCATCGTCCTCGACGAGCGCCTCGCTGGTCACCGTGAACTCCCTGGGTCCGATACTGCCCTTTCTCAAGAAGTTTGTGCTCGCGATCAGCGGAATGGCGAGGAAGCCAACCAGCAGGATGAGCGTCATGAGGGTCGCAAGCATTGAGAAGAACAGCGGAAACGTCTTCGCAAAGGATTGTCCCTGTTCCAGTCTGGGCGAGACGACGTCCCAGGCGATGGCGGCAGCCACGAGAATAGAAACGGACCAATTGAACTTCGATCGCACGTTTAGCCAGAAGCTCAACGCAACAATGTCAGTCCATCGGGTTACGCTCTTCATGCTAGGACACACAACTGCTCCGCATAATCCGACGCGCAGCGTGCGTAGTTGATGCGGCTCTTGGGCACGGCTCTAGACGCTGGAAATGATCGCCGCTCGATGCTTCTCATATTCCGCATCGCTGATCCGCCCTCCCTGATGCAAGGACTCGAGCTCTGCTAGCCGTTCCGCAGCAGGCCGGCTACGGCTCGAAGCTGATGACCTCCCTCCCGCACGGTTCGCAAACCAGACTACGGCCGCGATGAAGAGCCCTGCGACTGCCAGCAATACAAGCAGAAAAATCAACTCCCAGATTCCAATGCCCATATGACTCCGCCTCCTTGATTGCCCACCAGCGCTGCACGACCACTGTACTGTGTCTGCTCGATCTCAATCTCAAGCCCAACGCCGCCGCTGCGCCGCAAACACAGGCGCCTCGCCTGTGTTCAGCGTGTCGTTAGGCAACAGCCAGCCTCCGGCAACGTGGCTTTCATGTCTTCTGTTGCCTAACGCTCAGCCTAAGGTGCGCGGCTTTGCCGCGTCACTCTTGAGGCTGCTTTTAGAGCGCTGCCAGATTGTGCCACTCATGCGTGCAACCCCCTTTGCACTGTGATACTCGACGGCGGGCATCCGCGACAGAAAACAATGCGAGCAACAACCGAAACGACTTTACATGCTCAGCAGCCGGCAGTGACGCAATTTTTGAGACCTGAAATGAATGCGAGGTCCTTCAATGCCGCCGACCGTTCCGATTCCGACATCCTTTCAAACCACGACAAGCCGGCTTCGACAGTTACGAAGCCTTGAGCTATTCGACTCAGCTGGAGATCGTTGGGCTTCATACTATGAACTCTCGCCCCGCGTGAGCAGCGCGCAAAGGCGCTTCGCCCTTGCGCGTCGGGCGCGCAGTGCGCGCGGACTTGACCCCCTTGCTATGTTTCAGTGCGGCCACGTTTTCGCTCCATGCCTTCAAGGTGAACCCGACGCGCCTCAGCTTTTCGGCCCTTCTCAGATTCGCGGCAAGCACGACAGAGAACAGCTTGCGTATTGATATTCCCCTTGGCCACTTCGTACCACCACTTCTGACGTTCGGCGGGCCACACTTCTTCGGCCGCGCACTGGCGGCACACCACTACTTTGTCGACGTAGAACTGAGGCAACGGGCCGTACGTGTTGTTGTGAGCCAGCTGCGACGCATCCGCCAAGACCGCACCTGGTGGTGGCGCCGCTACTTCGACGACTGGATCAATGCCAGAAAGTTGCTTCGCCCTTCGAAGCCGACCTTCCTGCAACCACCGCTGCTTTCTTTTACGGCTCGTCATCGCTCTTCTGAAACATAACGCCATTGCTCACGCGCGTGCGTTTCGCACGTCGCGTGGAAGGGCCTGTCATGAGTCACTATGTACACGTGAACTCCACGAACCACCCTTTCCCTAGAATTCTGATCTCGCGATACCGATATCCATCAGAATCCGACTGTACCAGTGCTGCTGGAGGTGAGGAGCGCCAACGGATGTCACTCATGCAGCCGCCGCTCACCAAGCCAGAACGGTGGGTTAGCACCGATACTTGCCTGCCTCCTTGCGACGGACAGGACAAGACTCGTTCTGTTTGTGACGAATAAAGGAGCTTTCTGTAGGTGTCGTATCTCTCGCTGTTGAGAGCAACCGCTGCAAGTGCCTCGGCGATTGATTCTTTCGTCCGCCCGCTATCGCGGCTCCAACTGTTCCCCTGCTTCCTGTACTTTCCGATAACGTCTAGCCCGACCTCCAAGCATTCGCGGGTCCCAACGTCCTCATCGATCATCCTCTTCAACTCTTCGAACACCCAAGGTGTCCTGTAGTACTTGAAAGCAACCTCATCCGGAGTCAAAGGTTGACCGCAACCGGCTAAGACCATGAAGGCGCTCGCCATTGCTGCGACCTTAAGTCGCGCCGTGTTGTCACACATAACGCCGCGAATGAGCCGCGAACAAAGTGCACCACCCTTTTTGAGTCGGGCAAGCACTGCTTGCGGACTCGATTCGCCTGTTAGAAGCCATCTGATGCCAAGTACGTAAAACGGACATCCACTCCATGCTGCCTGGCTTCCTCGAATATCTCTTCCACAACCTGCAGAAACCCACGAACCGTCTCGATGGTCGAGCCTTTTACTCGGACCTCGAACGGAGCCCGCACGCCATTGATGTCATCACCACTGATGGTATCGCTCAGTGCATTCAAGTTTCGACCGTGCCATTCGGGCGCCTCAAGCACTCTCAGCAGTTCCTCGAAGGCCTCCTCTTCCGTCGACAACTGGGATACGTCCAGGTCCAGTATCTTCCTCTTGGCTGCTAACGCTCCGGCCGGTTGTCAGCTGTCTGCATGTTCACGGCCACTTAAAGAACGAGTACACAGCGCCATCTAGATAGCTCAGGCCCTTGCTAATGAGAACACATTGCTCTTGCCCTTTCTCGAGCCCTGCACCCATCTCTCCGAATGCAATCTCTCGCTTAGATGCACTGGCCTCCTGAAGAAGCTTCAATGCTTCTCTGTGTTCCATCTTCGTCATTGGCTTCTCCCGCTGCCACCAGTGCCAGCCGTAAGACGCGCGAATCGTCAGGGTTGAACAACCCGCAAATAGGAGTAGCGGCTCTCTCGGTCGGAGGCGAATAACGTGATTTCCAGTGCATCATAGTCCGCTTTGTTGCCGCTGCCGCGCCAGTCGAACTGCGTGTACGCATTGACGACATGGAACGCGTGATCGCCTCTTCGCACCAGAGCCCAGCTAATGGTTCCCATCTTGTCCCTCGATCCTTTCGGCGTCTGAAGGTCGGCTTCGTATGCCTCTGGAAACTGCGATCGAACTTGCCTGGCGATTCCCGCGCCCATGACACACATGCAATTGCAGCCGTGAACGATTGCATCGAAGCGACCGTCCAATGCGAAGTTCAAGAGATCGCCTCGGATCGCTTTACTCATGTTCCTAGGCCTAACGCCAGCGTTAACCCGCCGGCAGCGCACGCGTGCGCAGCGGCCCCAAACGCGAGAGCGTTTGGCGGTCGGGTTGAACGCTTTGTTGGGTGTCATGTCTGGACTTCCGTCATGCCGCCCACACCAGGATGCGCTGAAAGAGCACTTTTGAGCTTGGAGAAGAGACTTGCGATCTCTTCAGCTCTGCCATCGCGACCCAAGAGGCGGCTCATCAAGCCACCCTCAGCAAAAACGAAGACCCGCCACTTGGTCTTGCTGTCATCTTCGCTCGAACACGCGACGTAGAGACGATACGGGGAGGACTTCGCTCGAACACACCAGCCGAAGTCCTCAGGAATGATCTCATCCTCCGGCACTTTGAGCTGAGCAGCCACCCACCCGGCCAGCGCCCGGCCATAGATTCCGGGATTCGTCTCATCATCTTCGCCATCCGCAACAGCGAAGTCTGTCGACTCAAACTCAAGGAGTGGGCTTTGCATCTTCATGACACCCAACGTCTGCCATCACGCGCGTGCGTCTTCGCACGTCGCGTGCATGGCCTT
>JACZCZ010058310.1_pt1 | contig 28473 bp, 9 predicted proteins | sample 8641811 | NCBI WGS metagenome assembly JACZCZ01 (sample SAMN15324610, study PRJNA640507) | soil metagenome | isolation source: intercropping peanut in the first line | place: China: Luxin town, Laibin City, Guangxi Province | collected 2019-07-25 | depth 10cm m | reverse complement strand
GCCTCTTGGTGGCTCGTGATCATCGATATGGTCGACATCGCGCCAACGCCCGCCATCGCTATCGCCGCGTGACGACTACCACCGCAAACACGTAGTTACTTCTCAGGAGTCACCGATTCAGAACAGAACCACACCGAGCGCGCCATCGATGCAAACGACGACAACTACTTTCCCAACATCGTGGAAAAGCGCGTGGCGCGACGCGCGTTCCTGAAGGGCGCGAGCGCGGCTGGTGTGACCACAGTGGTGGCCCCGGCGCTCCTGCGCGCGAGCACGGCCAAGGCGGTGAATGCGGGAGAGCCGCTCACGTTTTCACCGATCGTCGCCAACGACCTGGACGAAGTGACCGTCCCCGAAGGTTACGTCAGCGATGTGGTGATCGCGTGGGGCGATCCGTTGTCTGCCGGGGTGCCGGCCTTCGACATCGACGCGCAGACAGCGGAGAAGCAAGCGCGTCAGTTCGGCTTCAACTGTGACTTCGTCGCGCAGTACCCGTTGCCGGCGTGGCTGGAAGCAGAGGTCCGTGCACGCAAGCGACCGTCGGCCTTGGGGCTTTGGTTCTTGGGCATCGGCTACGAGAGGCTCGCCCGAGAGCCCGCGCCGCGCTCGCTGCTGTGGGTGAATCACGAGTACACGAGCGGCAGCGAGATGTTTCCCGGCTACTCCAGCAGCAACCCGACGTTGGAGCAGGTGAACATCGAGATCGCCGCACACGGCGGCTCGCTCGTGCAGATCAATCAGCGCGGACGCAATCCATGGGCGCCGGATCTGTCCAGTCCGTTCAACCGTCGCATCACCGGCGAGACACCGATGACCCTGACCGGACCGGTCGCGGGCAGCGCGTTGGCGAAGACGAGCGCAGATCCGACCGGAAAGAACGTGCGCGGCATGTTCAACAACTGCGGCGGCGGCATCACGCCGTGGGGAACCCTGCTCACGGCGGAAGAGAACTTCGATCAGTACTTCGCCAACCGCGCGGGGCTCACCGCGATCGATCCGGCCAAAGCCGCGTTGTACGCGCGCATGCCCGCGGGCTCCGGACCCAGCGGCCGCAAATGGGAGCGCTTTCATCCGCGCTTCGATCAAGCCGTGGAGCCGAACGAGTACGCGCGCTTTGGCTACGTCGTCGAGATCGACCCGTACGACCCGGAAAGCACGCCGCGCAAACACACCGCGCTCGGGCGCTTCAAGCACGAGGCTGCATGCACCACGTTGTCGAAGGACAAGCGTGCGGTGGTGTACTCCGGTGACGACGCGCGCTTCGAGTACATCTACAAGTTCGTCAGCGCGGGACGCTTCAGCGCTTGGGAGCGCGGTGACAACCTGCGCTTGCTTGAGGCAGGAACGCTCTACGTGGCGAAGCTCCATGCCGATGGCAGCGGCGAATGGTTGCCGGTCGTTCATGGTCAAGGTCCGCTCACTGCAGACAATGGCTTCCCCAGCCAAGCCGAGGTGCTCGTCAACACGCGCGGTGCCGCCGACCGCTTGGGCGCGACCAAGATGGATCGCCCGGAAGACATCGAGGTCAGCCCGGTCACGCACAAGGTCTACGTCGCGCTCACCAACAACACCGCGCGCACCACGGTCGCGAGCGACGCAGGTGAAGCGGCGGCCAACCCGCGCTTGGTCAACCGTTGGGGTCACGTGGTGGAGATCACCGAGCACAACAACGACAACGGCGCGCTCACGTTCCAGTGGGACATCTTCCTGCTGTGCGGTGATCCAGCAGCCGGGCACGACGTGTACTTCGCCGGCTTCGATCCCAGCTTGGTGAGCCCGATCTCGTGTCCGGACAACTTGGACTTCGATGCCGCAGGCAACCTTTGGATTGCCACCGATGGTGCGCCTGCCACACCGGCGTTCAGCACACGCAACGACGGCATCTTCGCAGTGCCCACCGCAGGGGATGAGCGCGGCTACGTCCGTCAGTTCCTCAGCGGCGTGAAGGGCTGCGAGGTCGCGAGCCTCAAGCACAGCGGTGACGGCAAGACCCTGTTCGCCACGATCCAGCACCCCGGCGAAGGCATGGGGCTGCCCAACAGCGAGAGCAGCTGGCCCGATGGCACCAACAACCCACCGCGTCCGGCTGTGGTTGCTGTCCGACATGTGAACGGCAAGACGATCGGCCGCTGACACCCCGCGGTTGCATCGCGCTTTCGGCTCGCGTCAGGATCCCCCGTGCCCGCAGGGTGCGGGGGATTCTTAGTTTCTACCGGGAGATGCCTGATGCGTGGGTGGTACGCGTGGGCGTTGTGCGCGGCGATCGCGACTGTGTCGGTCGGTTGTGACAACGAAGGCAAGGTCGAAGGTGACGCTGGCGGCAGCGGCGGCAGCGCTGGAGACGCTGGCAGCGGTGGCAGCAGCGGAGACGATTCAGGCACACCGCCACCTCCCCCGCCCTCGCCGTGCACGCGCAGCGAAGACTGCGACGACGGCGTCTACTGCAACGGCGCAGAGATGTGTGTCGGCCGCGTGTGTCGTGCCGGCGCCGCGCCCAGCTGCGACGACGGGATCACCTGCACGATCGATCGCTGCGACGAGTCGCGACAGGCGTGCGTGTCTTCGGCCGCGGACGACGACGGCGACGGCCACCTGGACGCCACGTGCCTCGACAGCGTCGGCGATGCGCTCGGCGATGACTGCGACGATGCCGACTCCACGCGCTACCCGGGCGCGCTCGAAGTCTGCGACGCCGACGATCACGACGAGGACTGCGATCTCACCACCTTTGGTCGTGTGGACTTCGACGGCGACAGCTACCTCAACGCCAACTGCTGCAACATCGCCGACGACGGCAGCGCCACGTGCGGCGACGACTGCGACGACGCCAACGCGCGCGTCCACCCATTCAACACCGAGTCGTGCGACGGCCTCGATAACGACTGCAACGGCGCGCTCGATCACCCGACCGAAGATCAGGATCACGACGGCTTCGCCACCGTCGCCTGCGGCGGCACCGACTGCGACGACTTCAACGCGATGACGTTCGCCGGCGCGATGGAGCGCTGCGACGGCATCGACAACGACTGCCTGCAGGGCGGCGGCGTGGCCCAAGACGAGACCGATCTGGACTCGGATGCGTACGTGACCGGCGTCTGCATGAAGATGGAAGACACCGACCTTTCGCCCGGCGATTGTGACGAGGACCGCCGCTCGGCCAACCCGATGCGCGACGAGCTGTGCAACGGCAAGGACGACGACTGCGACGGCGCGACCGACGAAGGCTCGATGGACTGCAGCCACGCCGTGAAGCAAGTGGACGCCGGGTACCTCCAGACGTGTGCGGTGCGGGTCGATGGCACGGTCGCGTGTTGGGGCCGCAACTACAACGGGTACCTCTGCACCGGCGCGGACGCCTGGGTCCTCGACTACCCGCGTAGCGTGATCGATCCGCGGGACAGAAACCGCGTGCTCAGCAACGTGCGATCGGTGTCGGTCGGCCGCACCCATGCCTGCGCGTTGCATGCAGACGGCCGCATCTCGTGCTGGGGCACGAACTACGATGGCGAGCTGGGCGTTGGCAGCATCAGCGATGGCGTCGAGCTCGCGGTCGACGTGACAGGTGTCAACGACGCGGTCGAGGTGTGCGCCGGCTGGGGTTACTCATGCGGCCGCGGGGCCGACGGCGCGGTGGCATGCTGGGGCGACAACTGGACCGGTCAGCTCGGCGACGGGACGCTCACTGACCGCCACTCGCCAGCGACGGTGAGCCATCTCGACCCGAGCGTCGATATCGACTGCGCCGACAACTACGCGTGCAGCGTCTCGGCGCAGGGCAACGTTCAGTGTTGGGGCCAGAACGCAACGGGACAGCTCGGCGATGTCACCACCACCACACGCGCCACGCCAGTCGACGTGCTTGGAGTGGAAGGGGCGGTGCTGGTCACCGTCGCGCGCGAACACGCATGCGCGCTGCTCATGGACGAAACCGTGATGTGCTGGGGCGACAACACGTACGGCCAGCGTGCGACAGGTCAGTCGGGCGGGACGTCGCTGGCATCGCCGATGCTGCGCTTCACCGGCGTGGCGATCGACGACGTCGTGGAGGTGACGGCCGGCGGTGGCTCGATCGAGTGGCAAGATCCGGCTGAGGAGGTTGCCCACACATGCGTGCGCTTGCGTGACGGTACCGTCCAATGCGTGGGCTCCAACCTTCGCGCCCAGCTCGGCTACGGCGAGGGAACGTCCTCGCTGACACCCGCCTCGGCACCGGCGATCCGTTTCCCGGTGCTCGGCATCGACGACGCCATCCAGATCGCTGCGGGTCACCAACATACGTGCGCGCTCGCCCCGGACGGCCGATTGCTGTGTTGGGGCGACGACGAGAGCGGACAACTGGCAGGCAACGGCGGCTGGGGCTTCCCGGCCGAGATGGTTGAGGGGCTGTGATGCGCACTGGACAGGGAAGTTGGAGTTACGGGCTTGGAGTCGCAGCGCTGTTGAGCGCTCTGCTCAGCGGTTGTGGCGACGATGACGGCAACGGCTTGGCAGGTTCAGGCGGCTTGGCAGGACAAGGTGGCGCAGGCGGAGAGCCCGACGCGGACCTGGCTCCGCCCGACAGCGGCGACGAGGACGGACAAGCCGGCAGCGCTGGTGCGGCCGGCAGCGGCGGCAATGCGGGCACGATGTCCGTGTGCGAAGACCGCGACGATGACGGCTACCGCGACCTCGCGTGTGGTGGTGACGACTGCGACGACAGCAACGAGGACGTGCACCCCGGCGCGACCGAGCTCTGCAACAACGACATCGACGACGACTGCAGCTACGCCACCAGCGATCACCCGGATTTGGACGGCGACGGCTTCGATTGTGTGGCCGACTGCGACGATGCCGTGCGCACGATCAACCCTGGTCGTCCCGAGATTTGTGGCAACGCCATCGACGACGACTGCGACGGCTCGACACTCGACGTGCGCGACCTGGACGGCGACGGCTATGGCTGTGACACAGACTGCGACGAAACCAGCAGCGCGATCCACCCGGCCGCCGATGAGCTGTGCGCGAACGCGATCGATGACGACTGCAACCCCGCGACGCTCGACGTCGGTGACAACGACGACGATGGCATCCTGTGCAGCCACGACTGCGACGACAATGACGACACGCTGCCCAGCGACACCTTCTACTGCGGAACGTCCTACAGCTACTTCGAGGACTTCGAGCAAGGCCCCGGTGGCTGGACCGTCTCGGGAGACAACGCGAGCTGGCAGCACGGTACCCCGCAAGGTGAGGTGATCGAGGCCGCGGCGTCGGGCCAGTCGGCCTGGGTCACGGGCATCGATCCCATGGGCTACAACGACGACGAAGCGTCGTTCCTGAGCTCTCCGAGCTTCGACTTCGGCTTGCTCACGAGCGACCCCGTGCTGCGCTTCTCACGCATCGTGTGGATCGGCAGCGGTGATGGCGTCTGGGTGGAGATGTCGACCGACGGCGGTCAACGTTGGGATCGTCTGCCGGAGTCACCGATCGACGAGAACCTCTACACCGACGCCGACGACCTGGGCTTCTTGGATTCACCACAATGGCTCACGGCCACCACGCGCTTGACCGGTGCTGCGGGCCACGCCGATGTGCGCGTCCGCCTCGTGATGTTCAGCGACGACTCCAACACGTACGAAGGTTTCGGTTTCGATGACGTGCGCATCACCGACCAGATCGTCGACGCGTCATTGGACGTGGTCACCTTGCCGCCACCACGCTGTGCGGATCGCAGCGCCGAAGAGGTCGTGGTGACCGTCACCAATCGTTCGAGCGCCGCGCTGACACGCTTCGACGTGGCTTACAGCGTCGACAACTCGGCCCCGGTCGTTCAAGTCGTCACCGATCCGCTGGCTTCGGGCGCCGCGAGACAGATCTCTCTGGATACGGCGGCCAATCTCAGCGCATTGGGTGCCCATCAAGTGCGCGCATGGATCGCCCTACCCGGTTTGGTCGACGAAGATCGCACCAACGATGAGCGAACCGCGCGCACGCATACGTTCGCGCAGGCCGGTGCCCCCGACTACGCCGAAGACTTCGAACAGGACGGCGGCGATTGGGTCGGGCTCGGGACGCGCTCGAGTTGGGCGCGCGGCACGCCGATCGGCGATCCGATCGAAGGCGCGGCCAGCGGAAGCTACGCCTGGGACACCAATCCGTTTGGCGGACACAACCCGGGAGAGAGCTCGCACTTGGTGTCTCCGTGCTTCGACTTCTCGTCGCTGAGTGAGGATCCCGTCATCGCTTTCGCGCATGCGTATTCGCTGTACGACGGCCGCCACACGCTGGAAGTGGCCGTCAACGGCGGTGGCTTCGAGAAGGTCGGCACCGCCACCAGCGCCGGTGGCGTGCACTGGTACAACGACGTCAGCACCGACGTGTGGAGCGGTGGCTCCGGGGGGCGCGGGCAGTGGCGCACGGCGAGACATCCGTTGCCGGACACCGCAGGCAACGCGCAGGTGCAAGTGCGCTTCACGCTCGTCGCAGGGTCCGGCCAATACGCGGGCGCCGCGATCGACGACGTACGCATCGTGCGCGACCTGGTCGACGCCCAGATCACGTCGGTGACTTTCCCCGAGATCGAGTGTCAGGGCCGCAGCTCCACCGTGCAGATGAAGATCGCCAATGGCGGCAACAAGCCCTTGTCGAGCTTCCAGGTCAGCTATCAAGTGGATCAGCAAGCTCCGGTGGTCGAAACCGTGGTGGGGCCGATTGCGCCGAACGACGACCTCGACTTCACCTTCGCCACCGCGCTCGCCATCGCCGCGCTCGGCGACCACACGATCACGGTGCGCGCGCTCGCAGACGGGCAAGTGGATGCTGAGCACGCGATCGCGACACATCACGTCACAGTGCGCCCGGTGGTCAGCGGCCTGGACTATCGAGAGGACTTCGAAGCCGACGACGGCGACTGGATCACGCTCGGCGCGGGCAGTCAGTGGGAGCACGGTCGGCCACAACCTTCCTTCGCGGACGTCATCACCACGGCCGGCTCCGGAGAGCACGCGTGGGTCACGCGCCTGTTCGGCAACTACGGCCCCAGCTGGAACGGCGACTTGGTACCCCCGTGCTTTGACTTCAGCGGCTACTCCGTCGACCCGCGCATTCGCTTCGATCACGTCTTCCACAGCGAAGACAGCGACCCGATGTGGCTGGAGCTGTCGACCGACGGTGTGACCTGGACGCGCGTCGACGCCACCAGCGCCGCCGTCGGTTGGTACAACGAGACCAACTACGACACCGGCGATCCGCAGTGGTCCGGCGTGTTCGATTGGGCGCGTCAGTGGCACGTGGCGTCCGAGACGCTGCAGGACACCGCGGGCGAAGCGACCGTTCAGTTGCGCTACCGCTTCCAGGCCAATCAGTACAACACCATGTACGAGGGCCACGGCATCGACACGGTGGCGATCAGCACCGACTTCGTGGACATGCGTGTGGCAGCCGTCACTTCAGTGGGTGAACAATGCGCGAACGCCGTCACGGTGAGCGCCACGTTGGTCAACGAAGGCACCGCGGCGCAAGTGGGCTTTGATGTGGCGTATCAGATCGACAACGGCCCCACCGTCGTCGAGCACCTGAATGCAACCGTCGCCGCTCGGGCGAGCTTCACCTTTACCGCAAGCGCGCCGAGCACACTGAGCGCAGGCGACCATGCGATCCGTGTCACGGTGATCGCCACAAACGACGCGGCACCCAGCAACGACAGCGCAGTTGGCAACAAGCGCATCAATGCCACCGTCAACGCCCAGGGCTACGTGCAGAGCTTCGAGAGCAGCAACGGCGGATGGAGCGTGTCCGGCGACGCGCCAAGCTGGGCTTGGGGCACACCGAGCGGGACCTTCATCGACGCGGCCGCCAGCGGCACACGGGCCTGGGTCAGCAACCTCAGCGGCCCGTACAACAACAATGAGCGCAGCTACCTCACCACCGGTTGCTTCGACTTCAGCGGATTCAACACCGACCCGCAGGTGCAGCTGTCTCACATCTTCTCGCTCGAAGACGGCTACGACTTTGCGTGGGTGGAAATCTCGACCGACGGCGGCGCTTCCTTCACGCCACTGGGCGATCTCGGCACGGGCACGCGCTGGTACAACGACACGGGCGGCTGGACCGATGTCAGCGGTGCTGCCGGCGCATGGAGCACCGCGAGCCACCGCCTCGATGGCATCGCTGGCGAGCAATCCGTGATGTTCCGCTTCGCGCTCGAAAGCGACGGCAGCGTCACCCGCGAAGGCATCGGCATCGACGACTTCGCGATCGTCCCGTGAACACGAAGATCTAGGGGCAATTGCCGCCCGGACCTGCCGGGTGGCCATTCGCGATCCAGCCACGGACGATCGCGAGGTCTGCGCTCGACAAATCGTTTGGACCGGGCGGCATGTAGCCGGAGCTGACGAACGCTTCGAGACATTCCCAGCGCTGGATGCCGCCGCCTCCGCAATTCGGTGACTGCGCCGTTTGACCGACACTGGGGTGTCCGCCGCACGGCAAATACAGCCCGTTCTGTCCGCCGTGACAGTGTTCGCATCGAGTGCGGAAGATGGCGTCATACACCTCGGCGTAGCTGCGCCGCTGCAAGCATTCACCGGCCCAGCACGCCGCGTTGCTGCCGCAGTCCTGGAAATCAGCGTCGCTATCGGCGATGTGACTGCACGTGCTGTCGTCGCATGAGTCGGCGGTGCACGCGTTGCCGTCGTCGCAATCCATCGAGATGCAGTGATCGCAGGTGACCTCGCCGCTGGTCTCGTTCTGGCATGTTCCGGTTCCGCCGTCGCAACTGCTGCTCACGGGAAGATCTGTGGAAACACACGCTCCGCCTGCGCATTCACCCGCGGTGCAGTCGTTGTTGTCAGCGTCGGTGCAAGCCGCGGCTTCATTGGCCGGATCGCAGGCGCCGGTGTTCGGGTTGCACGCTTGGCACTCGCCGCAATCCTCCTCGGCGCACAGATCGCAGAGGAGATCGCCGTTCTGCTGGAAGACGCAGGAGCCATCGACCAACTCGCCGCCGACCTGTTGCGCGCAGTCCGCACCGATCGGCTTGTCTTCGAGCTGGAGCGTGATGGGGTCGCACTGCTCGCACGGGCCAGCGTTGCCACAGTTGCTGCAGACGCGCAGCGTGGGATCGCAGTAACCAGACACGCACTCGGCATCTGAGTCGCACGGGCTCCGGGCTGGGCACGGACAGTCGGCGCTGCATTGGTTGTCCTGCACGTCGCAGGCGACGGTCTCTTCGGAGAGCCGTCGAACCTCGCTGATGCGGGCGAAGGCTCCGGCGTTGCCGACGAGGGCCCCGCCGATGCGCACGTCGGTCTGCGGCAGCTGGATGCTGTGGAGCGCCGGTGCGGTGACGGTCGCGCCGTTGGTCTCGACCACAAGCAAACCGGTGGTCGCTTGCACCGTGATCGTGAGCTTCTGGTTGCGCTGCCAGCTGACCGGCGCATCGATCGCGACGTTGCCCGCTGCATCGAACAGCGTCACCGCCGTCGTGCTGTCCTGGCGCTTGCGCATGGCAAGCCGCGTCTCACCCTCGAAGCCGAGCAACACGTAGCCGTCGCCGTACACGATGTCGTCGCTGCCGTGCTCCGGATACACATCGAGCTGAAGCGGCGCGGTGAAGAACCACGCGGGCAGGTGGTGCAGCGGATACACCCAGACGTCCGGGTTGCGCTGCCTCTGCTCGCCTTGCGTCGGGATGTAGCTGGTGGGGAAGCGCGATGGCTCGTACTGGAACCCGTAGGCGTAGAAGCGCGCCTCACCGATCGCCGGCATGCCGGGCATCGTGATGTCGACGTCCGACGGGCGCTCGGCGTGATCGAACAGCAGCGTGCGGTAGTTGTACGGCAGCGCAGAGGTGCTGAAGCGCTGCCACGTGTCGGCGATCGTGAACGTATCGGAGTCGCGCGTGGTCCAGACGTACGTCGTGATCGGTGGATCGCCTTCCCGCACTGCGTGATTGCCCGGGTTCGAGATACGCGTCGTGGCAGCGATGCCGTCCGGCGTGCGCCCCCAGAAGCTCAGCGTGGAGCCAATCGAGTTCTGCGTGTACGGACCGACGCCGCCGGCCGGGATCGTCATCAGCGGCACCTGCGTCGTGCCATCAGGCGCGAGCGCCGGCTGCGTCGGATCCAGCGTGCCGATCGGATCGCTGAAGCCGCCAGGTGTCGTCGCTGACCAAGCGAAGATCGCCTGGGTCTGCTCGGGTGGCGGGCCGTTGCCCATGACGTCGGAGTACCAGTACCAGTTGATGCTGACGCCTTCGAACAGCGGGACGCGCACGCCGTTGACGAGCTCGTAGCGGATGTAGTGACCAGGCACAGTCTCGAGGCGACCCGCGCGCCCGATGTACGTGCGATCGGCGGTCCACCATGACGTCATGCCGGCGCGATCGAGACTGAGCGTTTCGATCACGGTGCGTGGCGTTACACCCCCAGCGCAATGGGCCACGCACTGGATTTGCTCGGGTGGACATGCCGGGCACAGGCCACCGCAGTCGATGCCGGTCTCCCCCGCAAGCGTGATGCGCGTGTCGTGCTCATGCCGCGGCTCGATCACCATCTCACCGTCGCGCACGCCGTTGGCGCAGGTGGCCCAAACGCAGACGCCGAGACTCTGCGCAGTAGGCATCTCTACGTTCGGATCGTCGACACAGATGGCGTGGAACGGACAGTCCATGTCGGTGGTGCACGTCTGGCTGGCGTAGTTCGGTGCCATCCCGCCCGCATCGTCGATGGTGCCGTCGCAGTCGTCGTCGAGCCCGTTGCGATGCTCATACAGCGGTGGGTTCTCTTCGCATACGTGGTGGCTCTCGACGCCGGCCCAGCACTCGTACCAACCGAAGCTCTGACAGCGTCCGACGCCACAGGTGTAGTCGATGTGGCCAGTCCCGTTGCCGTAGTCTTCGTCGACGAGCCCATCGCAGTCGTCGTCGTGATCGTCGCAGTCGTCGTCGATGTCGGCGCACGTGCGGCATACCGCGGTGGGAAGTGACGGGATCGGGAACACTGCGTCGGTGCACGACTTGCCATCCGGACAAACGCCATCGTCGTCGCACTGCGCGATGCACGCCTCGTGAGCCACACCGGCCTGATCCGAGTAGGCGCCGCAGGTCATCCATGGCTCGCGACAATCGCCGTTCCAGTCGCAGGCGGGCACGCACAGACTGTCGATACATACGCTGCCACCGGGACAGTGGATCCCAAGCGTCGGTGCGCAGGTCGCTTCGCAGAAGCCGACGGGATCGGAGCCAAGGTTCGTCTCCGGCACGTCGTTGTGACAAAGCTGGAGCTCCAGCGTGATCGACTCAGGTGTGTCCGGGTTGCCGTCTTCCGGCAGCGGGATCACGTGCGTGTAGTGCGGGCAGTCGGTGTGCGTGGAACATGCGCGACCCACGTCCGAGCCCGCCACACAGATCGGGTCGTGGGCACATCGGTAGTCGACACAGTCGAGCTGACCGTTGCCGTCGTCATCGATCCCGTTGTGGCAATCCTCACCGCACGGATCGTTCGGGCAGCTGCCGACGATCACGCCTGCGGTGCAGCTCGAGCGTGCCATGACGCTGCAAGCACCGCAGGAGACCGTCTGTGGCACGAAGTCATCGTCGACGTTGCCATCGCAGTCGTCGTCCACGCCGTCACATGTCGTGTCCCCCGCGTCCGGCATGTTGTTGCAGTCGACTTCCGTACCGCCTTCGCATGCTGTTGCGCTCGTGCAGCCGGCCTCGCTGCATGTCTGCAGACCATCGTCGATCTCGCCGTCGCAGTCGTCGTCGATGCCGTTGCAGATTTCACTGCCGCAGAGACAGCGCCCTTGGGCCTCGTTGCAGTTGAGGCTGCGGCAGTCGCCGTCTCGATCACAACGCGGAATGCAACCGAGGACACCCTCCGCCACGCATTCGTGTTCGGCGTGAACGCAGCTGCGATCGCTCAAGCACGCCGCAACGCACAGCGAGTCGTTGCAGAGCTCGCCGATCTCGCAATCGGCGTTGGTGCTGCAAGCCGAGGTGCAGTAACCCCCCGGCAAACCGGCGGTGGCCTCACTGTGGCAGCGACCGGTGGGGCCGAGCGGCGCACAGTCGGCATCGCTCAAACACGGGCTGCCAGCCCCAACGTGACCGCACTCTGGTTCGAGCGCGCAGTCGGTGTCGTCGCAGTCGACGTTGCTGTCACCGTCGTTGTCGGCGCCGTCGACGCAACTTGCTTCGCAGCCGGGACCGGGCGCGCAGGTCGCATCGCCAGCGTCGCAGGTCACACGTGCGCCGGTCGGGCACGCGAGCGGGCGACAGAGGCCGGTCGCATCGTCGGCATTCTCGTCGATGTTGCCGTCGCAGTCGTCGTCGAAGCCGTCACAAAGGCGATCGTCGGGGAGGCATGGGCAGTCCCCCGCAACCTCGTCGGTGACGCCGTCGCAATCGTTGTCGATGCGGTCGCAAAACAGCGTCTCCGGCTGGCAGTCACACAAATGCGTTTCGTCGCCGCAGCCGTTGATGCATTCGCTGTCGTCGCTGCAGAAGGGCACGCACATCGCGACCATCGAGCTGGTGACCACGCAGACGTCGCCTGGCGCGACGCAGCTCCCATCGGCGAGGCATGGGACAAAGCAAGCGCCGTTCAAGCACGCGGTGCCCGACGGGCAAACGGTGGTGGCGTCGCACGCCATCACGCAGCGGCCGCCCACAAAGCCATCACCCTCGTTCATGCAGAACCAATTGTCGCCGAGCGATGCGCAGTCCTCGTCGCCAACGCAGTGCTCGGACTCCACCGTGCAATCCTCTGACGCCGGGTCGCAGGTGTTCTCGAACGTGCCGTCGTTGCATGTGATGACACGCGTGCCAGCGCAGCTCTCCAAGCTGCACTCGCTGATGCCTCGATAGCCTTCGTCGGTGGTGCCGTCGCAGTCGTAGTCGTAGCCATCGCAGTCGACGTCCGTGTCGACGCTCGGCTGCTCGCAGTATGGATCTGCAAGGCGGCAGTAGCCGCGATCACAGCGGCGCCCATCGCTGCAGTCCGCATCGACTTCGCAGAACGGCAGGCAGTAGGTAGAAGCGCGATCGCCACCAGCTTCCCACGCGCAGCGCGCGTCATGACGGCGGCAGGTGCCATCGTCGCGACAACTCGGCGCGCACAAGGAGTTGGTCCCGTCGCTCAAGCACCACGAACCGTCGGGGCAGGTGCCGTCGTCGCACGTGCTCAAGCAGAGGCCGCCGGCGAGCTCGTACTCGTTCTCGCTGTAGCAGTACGGATCGCGCGCGCCGACAATGCCAGCGCACTGCTCGTCGCTGGTGCACGGCGAGCCGATGTAGGGGCCACCGCAGTCGATGCCTTCATCTGTGGTGCCATCGCAGTCGTCGTCGATCTCGTTGCACGCCTCGACGCCAGGGGCCGCACCATCGCACACGACGCTAGGCTCACCGTCGACGCACGTGGTCACGGTGGTCCCGGTGCACGCACCGGTGCCGCACGCTGCGGGCGCGTCGCTGTAGTCTTCGTCGTAACGCCCATCGCAGTCGTCGTCGATGCGGTCGCAGCTGTCATCGTCGGGGCGCGGCACCGAGTACGCGCAGCGGGGCGAGCCGATCGCGATCCAGTCACGCAGCAGCGGTGCCACGTCTTCAGCGACGCATTCCGGTCGATCATCGTTGTAGCCGCCGCAGCCCCGACCCAACGGCATCGACCCGTTGCCGATGCGCCGATCCGCGCACTCTGCGCGCGACTGAGTGCCGGCACAGGGGGGGCGCGGCGAGAGGCTGGTGAAGTTGAGCCAGCAGCCTTCGCTCGTGGGGTCCACGCAGAAGTGCAACGGCGCGGAGCCTGAGTGGCAGCTGCCGCCGCTGCAGGTCGGTGCCAGCGTTGTCGCGATGTCCGTCCAGGATGTGCGCGGCTCCGTCGGTCCGATGCACGCGCCCTCGTCGGTCGTGCCGTCGCAATCGTTGTCTGCCTGATCGCAGGTCTCTGCGGCGCCGGGATAGACGACGGCGCTGCCGTCGTCGCAGTCGCGGGTCTCGTCGGTGTCGGGGCGCGTTGGCGTGGTACCGGGCCCACACTCACACGCGAGCGTGACCGCGTTGATCGATGAACCGAAGCCATCGCTGTCACCGTCGGCGTAGCAGATGGTCTGCACGCCTTCACCTTCATCGATCGCGCCGTCGCAGTCGTTGTCGACCTCGTTGCACGCTTCGCTCGCGCCCGGGTAAACGTTGGCGTCGGCATCATTGCAATCGATCGACCCAGACGTCGGCGCGCGGGACGTGAGATTGGGACCACAGCTGCACGCCCGCTCGATCACCAGGGAGTTGCCGGAGTACTCGTCACGGTCGAGATCCTCGTAGCAGTCGAGCATGACGTCCTCGTCGATGATGTCGTCGCAGTCGTCATCGATGCCGTCGCAGGTGTGATCGTTCGGAGCAGGAAGGCCTGGTTGACACGTGGTGCCCTCAGCGCCGTTGACGCAGAGCGACGTGCCCAATGCCGCGCAGGCACCGCTGCCACAACGGGTCTCGCTCGCGAGGTAGTGCTCGTCCGTGCTGCCGTCGCAGTCTTCGTCGATACCGTCGCAGACGCGATCGTTGGAACCGGGTTCGGACGCGACACAGGTGTTGACGACCTGTCCCGTGACACAAGATTCCACGCCTGTCCGAGTGCACGCGCCCTGACCACAGGTGGTCGAAGTCACTGGGTGGCCCTCGTCGATGCGCGCATCGCAATCGTCGTCGAGCACGTCGCAATCGTCGTCGTCGCCGGTCGGCGCGCTCTGCGTGCAGTTGCTCTGCACCGTGCCGTTGACGCAGGACGAAATGCCCGTCGCGCGGCAGACGCCGTAGCCACAGGAGGATTCGACGGGCACGTACTCGTCGTCGCGGACGCCGTCGCAGTCTTCATCGGCGCCGTTGCAGTTGGCGTCGGATCGCGCGCCGGTGGTCCGCGGATCGGTGTCGCGACAATCGCCAGCGACCGTGACCCAGCCGGTCAAGCCACAGATCGCGACGACGGCACCGCGCTCCGTGTAGCGCACGGCGGGATCACCCAAACCGTCGGCGTCGCGATCGGCGTAGTGAATCGCCGGCTCGAGCAGGGCCGGGTTGAGCGGACACGCGTCCGCACCACAGTCCGTCACGCCATCGTGATCGCTGTCGATCGACCGACAGTTGGGATCCAGGCAGGTGAATTCGTTGCGTGGATAGCTGGTATCGGGGCCGGGACAGGCCTCGAAAGTCAGGTCGCAGCGCGCTTCACCAGCGCAATCGCTGTCGTCGCAGTCGGTATCACCGTCAGCGTCCTCATCGACACCACCGCCGCAGAGCTCGACCGAAGCGCGGCAGATTGGCTCGAACGCGCACTCGGCGTCCTCGCAATCGCGGTCGCCGTCCGCGTCGTTGTCGCTTTGGTCGTTGCAGATCTCGATGTCGTCCGCTTGCTCCCGCACGTTGACGACAAAGTCGCCGATCGCGCCACCGTAGCCGAACACTTGGATCGCGAGCGCGCGCGGAGCGGTTTGGCCGCTGACCTGCGCGACCGTGTAAACGATCTCGGCGGCACCGTCGCCGGCGGAGTCATCGTTGCACAACAGATCGCGGCCACCGCATATGCCGACGGTGAGCACGGTGTCGACATCGGAACCGCGCGTGTCGATCACATACGTTCCGAACGCGGGCGGTGTCCATTGCAGAAGCTCTTCCTTGCCAACCAAGCGCGGGCCACAGGCCTCGATCGTATGCAGCGCGCCGGGACGCAGCGTGCCCGTGGCCGACCAAGTGCCCGGTGTCGTGCCAGGCCCGATCGCGCGCGGAGCGCAACTGCCACCAGCGCACTCGATCTCGTCGTCGCATGACGAGTCTTCGCAATCGATCGCTCCATTGCCGTCGTCGTCGATGCCATTGCCGCATTGAATCTCGCGACATGGGGTGCCTTGGCAGTCGGGATCCTCGCAGTCGACGAGGCGATCGCCGTCGTCGTCGCGACGATTGGTACACGCCGCCGTGCCGAGCTCGACGCGTTCCACGGTGAGGTTTAAGAACCCAGCATCGGTCGCTGGACCGTAGGCGGTCAGCAGCAATCGCTCGTTCGGTTGCGCCGTGTACTCGACTACGCCGGCGCGGGCGCTGAGCCGCGGATCCGCACCCGCGTAGGCATTGTCCGGTTCATTGCGCCGTGTGGATCCAACGCAGGCGGCCTCGGGATCGTCACAGCGACGACGAATGCTCAGAATCCCTCCGGCGCTCTGCGGTTCAAGACGGAAGCGGTAGACGGCTTCGTCGCCAAAGCCGGTCAGGATCTCCATCTCGACCTCAGCGCGATCGGCCTGATCCAGATCGCAGACGCTGTCGATGTTCTTCGCGTCAGCGCCGCGGGTCGTGATCGGAACCGTGATCGGCTCGTCGGTGGGCAAGCGCAACGCGAACGGTGCGCCGCAATGACGACTCGGACACTCGCGCCCAGAGCCCGGGTTGCCGCAACACAACGGATGGTCGTAGCAGTCGACGTCTGCGCAATCGGCGCCTTCGTCGTACCGGTACGCCTCGTTGTCATTGACCCCGTTGGTACAGAGGAGCCCTTCGGAGAAGCCGTCGCATTCGTCGAGGCATTCCGGGTCGTCGCAGTCGGCGAGACCGTCCAAGTCTTCGTCGATCGCTTGATACGGATACGAGGGACCGGCCTGAATGAGCACTTCGGCTGGCGGGCAGTGCTCCGGCAGCGGTTGGCGTCGAATCGTCAACGCGATACGGCCGCCATTCTCGTCGGCGCTCTGCAACGCAATTAAGAAACCTGGACCGACGTCGTGGTGGCCGACATCCGGCAGATTGGCCAGGTCGATCACGGCGCGCGCCGCGGTGCTGCCTAGCGCGTCGTCGCTGCACGTCACGGTTTGCAAGTCGTCGTCCGGCCGGCCGCACGAGCGATAGACACTGATCACGGTGTCGATCTCGGAGCCCGCGGTGTCGATCACGAACACCTCGCTCTCGTTGCTGGACGTGGCCGGGGGATACCAGTGCAACAAGACATCCGGCGACCCCTTGTGACGCTCGGTCGCGCATGCGTCCGCGGGTTCAAGGATGTCGCGGCGATGCGCGGTGTTGAGCTCCACGCTGCCTAGGAAACCGGTCGTCGTGCTGCCGAGCACGTAGTGCGGGACCTCGCCGCACTGGCGTGGCGCGCCGGATCGCGGACAGCCCAGAGCGCCCTCGCAGCGTTCGTCCGGCTCATCGCAAAGATTGGCATCGCAGTAGCAGTCGACGGTCCCGTTGCCGTCGTTGTCGATGCCGTCGCCGCAGATGTCGCAGTTTTCGTCGATCAGATCGTCGCAGTCGTCGTCGCAACCATTGCATGTGAGGTCGTAGCGGAGGTCTTCGTTACACGGCGGGCACGCGCTGTCGTCCGGCTTGCATTGGCTGAGCTCGACCCCGCTGACGCACTGCGTCAGGTACGGACGGCCGTTCTCGACACACGCCGTACGCGGCACGTAGTCCTCGTCGACCGCGCCGCTACAGTCATCGTCGACGTTGTCACAGGTGGCATCCGTCGTGCTCGGTGCCGTCGCGGGCTGACACGTGGTGACCGACTGTCCAGCGACGCAGGACACGGTTGCATTCACGCGACACGGGCCGAACCCGCATTGCGTCGGCGAAGGCGTCGGCGCGATCCCTTCGTCCACGGCACCGTTGCAGTCATTGTCGATGCCATCGCAGACCTCACGATCAAGCTCCGGGCATTGATCAGTGGTCACGCCGCCAACGCAGCTCCGTGTACCTTCGCTCTCGCAGGCGCCTTGTCCGCAGGTGATTGGCACCGACGCCAGATTTTCGTCGACGCGCGTGTCGCAATCGTCATCGACCGCGTTGCAGATCTCGTCCGGCCGGGGCGGGCACGTGTGGTACCACTGGCCAAAGCGGCACTGGCTCGTCGTCGTGTTGCCGCAGCCGCAGTCGACGACCTGCTGAACGCCTTCGTCAATCGTGCCATCGCAGTCGTTGTCGTAGCGATCACAAACCTCGTTCGTGTAGGGGTTGCCCGACGGGCAGTCGTTGATGCAGCTCGAAAACTGACTGCAGCGATCGTTGGTGTACTGATTGCCATCGTCACAATCTGTATCGGTCACGCAGCGCACGCAGAAATCCGCGGCACACACGTTCTGGCCGCCACAAGGCGCTTCAGAGCACGCTGGTAGCAGAGGCCGCTCGCACGCCGTGCCCACGCAAGTATCTGTGTCCGGGCCACCGTTGATGGTCGTGTTGCTGTCCGGATCGCGAATGCTGTCGAGGCCGCTTCCACCGTAGAGCCGGTCGTTGGCGCCGGCGTTGCCATTGATGATGTCGTGGCCACCTTGGCCGTCGATCGTGTCGCTGCCAGCATCGCCTTGCAGCAGGTCCTGTCCATCACCGCCGTAGATCGTGTCGTCGCCGATGCCGCCGCGCACGATGTCGCTCTGGGTGCCGCCATCGATCTCGTCGTTGCCAGCGTCGCCGTTGATGGTGTCGGCCCCCGATTGGCCCCAAATTCGATCGTTGCCAGCACCACCGCTGATGTTGTCGTCACCATCGCCGCCGTACAGGAGGTCGCGATCACCCCCGCCGATCAAGGTGTCGTTGTGCGCACCGCCGTCCAGGATGTCCTCACCGGCGCCGCCGTCGAGGACGTCGTTGCCCATGACGCCGTAGAGGCTATCGCCGCCGTCGCCACCGTAGAGTGTGTCGTTGCCCGGAAGGTCGCCGAGCTCGTCGCCCCAGAGCACGTCGCCGCCGCCTTGGCCGTAGAGCACGTCGTTACCCGTATTGCCGCGGAGGGTGTCACGGTCTGCGCCGCCATAGAGCGCGTCACGCCCCGCGCCACCGCCGATCGTGTCTTCGCCCGCACCGCCGTCGAGCAAGTCGTCGCCGTCGCCACCAACAATGTCGTCGTTGCCGGCACCACCGATGATGATGTCGTCGCCGCCGCGGCCGTTGATGATGTCGTTGCCGCCGAGGCCGAAGATGCAGTCGTTGCCCGCGGTGCCGTTGAGCGGCTCGCCAGCGGCGGTGCCGATGATCACGTTGAAGCCCTGCGGGCATTGCGACGGTGTGAAGCTCGGTGGCAGCACGCCGTTGAACGGGAGCAACTTCGCGCGCGTGGTCTCGATGCCGGCGTCGCTCCACCAGCCCGCGTCGGATTGCAGCGGTGTCTGTTCGCACGAACCAAGAAGCAACGCACCGCCCAACACGCCAAGCCGCCACGCGCTTTTCATTACTAGTACTCCGTGCAGGTACTTCTTGAAGATTGGGAGCGTGGCTAACATGTAGGCAAACGTACGTCTATGGCGCCATGGGGTGACAGAAATGCCATCTGCGCGCGGCGGGCGTGGGCTGGCTGGAGCGCGAACCAAAACCGTTGGCGTACAAAACGCGCGTGTTTTCGCAGTGTTGTGCCGCGCGACAGTCAGGCGAACGGCGAGCGCCCGCCGGAAGTAAGCTTGGGCGATGACGCGTTGGCCTCTTCTTTGTTTGTCGTTGCTGCTCCTGTTCACGGTCGACTTCGCCGCTGCCCAAGCGAGCGGCACCGCCGCGGCCGAAGCGCACTTGGCCGCCGGTCGACTCGATGAAGCGGAGCGCGCGCTGAGCACGCTGTCGCAGCAAGACAACGCGTATCGCGCGTGGACGTTGATGGGTCGCTTGCTGACGCTGCGCGGCAAGGTCACCGAAGCAGAGGCGTGGTTCATGCGCCTGATCGAGGCGTACAACGACGGACGCATCAGTGATCGCGACGCCGAGCCGCTCTTGTACGTCGGCATCGCCGCGCGCGCGTTGGGTGCGTACCAAGATGCGAACCAAGCGTTTCGTGAATCGGCGGAGGCAGATCCGACGCGCGTCGAGACACAGCTCGAGTGGGCGCGCTTGTTCTTAGAGAAGTACGACGCAGGGCACGCCGCCGAGTGTGTCCGCGATGCGCTGAGCCACGATCCACGGAGCGCCGAAGCTCACGCCTTGATGGCGCGCGTGTTGATGGAGCAATCGTTCGATGTGCCCGGTGCGCGCGACTCGTTGCGTGAAGCGCTGGCGATCAACCCGAACCTGGTGATGGCCCACGTGTCGCTGGCAGGCCTTTCGTTGCGCGACATGGATCTGATCGAAGCCGATCGGATCTTGGACCACGCGCTGTCGATCAACCCGAACGACATGGAAGCACTGAGCGTGAAGGCCGCCGTGCGCTTCCTCGCCGACGACACCCAAGGCTTCAAGCGCGCGCAACAGGAAGTGCTCAAGCGCAACCCACACTTCAGCCGCATGTACAGCATCATCGCGGAGTACGCCGAGTGGGAGCACCGCTACCCGGAGCTGGCGGAGATGGCGCGCGCGGCGCTGAAGCTAAACCCCGATGACGGGCTGGCCCACGCGACGCTCGGGATGAACTTGCTGCGCCTCGGTGACGAGAAAGCCGGCCTGCAAGCGCTGCGCGACGCCTGGGACCACGACCGCTTCAACGTCCACGTCTACAACTTGCTCAACCTGTTCGATCGCACGATCACGCCGCACTACACCCAGTTCGACGCGACTCCGTTTCGCATTCGTCTGCACAGCGAGGAGCGCCCTGCCCTGGAGCCGTACCTCGTGCCGATGCTGCACCAGGCCTACGGTGGGATGAAGAAGCGCTACGCGTTCACGCCGGCAGGACCGATCGGGATCGAGATGTTCGCCGATGCCGAGCACTTCTCCGTGCGCACCACCGGCTTGCCGCACGCGGGCGTGCAGGGCGTGTGCTTCGGCAAGGTGGTCACCGCCGTGTCACCGCGCGCGGGGCCATTCAACTGGGGACAGATCGTGTGGCACGAGCTCGCCCACGTGTTCCATTTGCAGATGTCGAAGAACCACGTGCCGCGTTGGTTCACCGAAGGTCTGGCCGAGCACGAGACGATCATCGCGCGGCCCGAGTGGAAGCGCGAAGACGACCACACGCTGTTTGCCGCCCTGCGTGCCGATCGGGTGCCGCACCTGAGCGAGATGAACCGCGCGTTCACCTCTGCCCGCAGCGCCGAAGCCTTGATGACCGCGTACTACGCCGCGTCGTTGGCGGTCGGCTACATCGTCGAGCGCTTCGGTGACGCCAAGGTTGCCGCGATGCTGCGCGCGTGGGGTCGTGGCCTGCGCACCGAAGATGTGTTCAGCCGCGAGCTCGGCGTGTCGATCGATGAGGTCGACCGTGACTTCCGTGCGCGTCTTCACGCACGCCTGTTGCCGCGGGCGCAGCAGTTCCACGTCGATCTCGCGAGCTACAGCGAGCTGCCGATGCTTGAAGCCGCAAGCGCCGCACGGCCCAGCGACAACGATGCCTTGGCCGCCGTCGCCGCCGGTCACTTGGTCGCAGACGATCACGAGCGCGCCAAGACCGTCGCCAAGCAAGTGCTCGCCCGCGCACCGCATCACGCGCTTGCCCACTACGTGCTGGCGTTGGTGGCGCTCAAGAACGACAACGCGCGGCTGGCCAACGCGTGTCTGCGCGCGATCCTGGCCCAAGGCAAAGACGGCTACGACCTGCGCCTGTTGCTCGCCAAGATTGCGCTCGCACAACAGGACACCGCCAGCGCGCGCGCCGATCTCGAGGCTGCAGCCCGGCTCGATCCGGAACGTGCGGAAGCGTGGCAGGGCCTCGGCGAGATGGCAGAGCAAGCCCACGATCGACCGTTGCTGCTGCGTGCGTTGCGGGCTCAGGTCGACATCGATCAGCACGACGGCGCGCTGCATCTGGCGTGGATGAAGGAGCTCGCGACCGATGCGCGGTGGGCGGAAGTCATCACCTACGGCGAGCGCGCGCTGTTCACGACGCCGGAGCAACCGGAGCTTCACGCGCTGCTGGGCGATGCCTACGCGCGACTGCAACGTGGCCAAGACGCGCTGACCGAGCTGGATCGCGCGCTCGCCTTGCACCACCCGCGACCGGCACAGGTACAGCTCTCACGGGCGCGCGCGTTTTTGTCGTTGCGTCAGCGCGACAAGGCCAAAGCTGCCGCCCGCGAAGCGGTGACGCTCGACGCTCAATTGCAGGGCGAGGTCAGCACGCTGGGTCTTTGATAGGCTGCGCCGCGCATGTCGGCCCCGGAACCAAGCGCTTCAACCATCAAGCCGCGCTTGTCGATTCCGCGCCGCGTGTTCCTGGCGTTCTTGGTCGTGCTCACGGTTTCGGGCGTGGTGTCGGTGGCGAGCGTGGTGCAGCACCAGAACACCGCGGCCACCCTGCGCCTGTTGCAAGAGGGTTACCTGCCGCTGTCGTTGACCATCAGCGAAGCGCGCGCGACGCAGGCCACCTCCGACACATTGCTTGAACGTGTGATGTCCGAGCGTGACACCTCGGCCACGCGCCGTTGGCTGATCGCCGCGCAGACCAAGCGACCACAGATGATCGGCGACGCGCTGGCGGAGGTGGATCGCGCGGAACAACTGGCACCCCCGGCGGCAGAGCGAGCCACGATGTCGCGCCTGCGCCGCGAGCTGAAGCGCGCGCGCACGGACATGTTGGTCTGTGCCAAGGACTACGACGAGCTGTTCTCCCTGTTGCGCGAGGACAAACGTGAAGCGTCGGAGACGATCCTGGCCGACCTGCGCGCACGGGAACGCAACATCGATCGGCGGCTGCGCACGGCGTGGGACTTGGTGCTGTTGCGGATCAAGGCGACCAGTGAGCTGGCGGCGCGACAGGAGCGCGAGGCGATCGTGGTGCTCGCAGCGTTGACGGCGATCGCGTTGCTCGTGGGCTTGCTCGTGACCTGGTGGTCGCAGCGCGTGCTTTCGCCTCTGCCGGTGTTGCACGAGCGTGTCGCCGCGGTTGCGCGCGGCGACTTCGTGCACCGTCTCGGCCCCACCACCGACGACGAGATCGGTCAGCTCGCGCGTGAGTTCGAGCGCATGGTCTCGGCCTTGAGCGCACGTGATCAGAGCCTGCGCGAAGCCGCGGATCGGCTGCTGCAGACCGAACGCTTGGCGGCGATCGGCCGCATGGCAGCCCACGTGACCCACGAGGTGCGCAACCCGTTGTCGAGCATCGCGCTCAACGTGGAGCTGTTGGAGGAAGAGCTCGGTGGCGCGAGCCAAGAGACACGCAGCTTGCTGTCGGCGATCCAGCGCGAAGTGAAGCGCCTGACCGAGACCACCGAGGAGTACTTGGGCGTGGCACGCGCGCCGAAGCCAACCCTGCGACCCGAAGACATCGGGGAGCTCACGCGCGACGCCGTGTCGTTCATGCGCCCCGAGATGGACTCGTGTCACGTGAGCCTGGAGCTGAGCGTTGCAGACAACCTGCCGATGGTCGCGCTCGATGACTCGCAGTACCGCCAGGTGCTCTTGAACCTGTTCAAGAATGCGCGCGAAGCCATGCCCGAGGGCGGCACGATTCAAGTGACGCTGGCGCCGCAGGACGACGGCGTGGTGGTGCGCGTGCGTGACAGCGGTACCGGCATGGACAGCGAAACCCAGGCGCGCCTGTTCGACCTTTTCTACACGACCAAGAAGCGTGGCACCGGCCTCGGCCTTCCGCTCACGCAGCAGATCGTGTTAGCGCACGGCGGCCGCATTCACTGTGAGAGCGCGCCCGGGCAGGGAACCACGTTTCAGCTCTGGTTTCCGGTAACAACCCACGCACGCTGAAGCGCGTCGTGGTCGCGAAACAAACCAATCATGACCAGCACACGACACGATGGACGCGCCGCACATCAGCTGCGCGAAGTGACCGTTCAACTCGGCACGCAGAAGAACCCGGAAGGCTCGGTGCTCTACACCTGCGGTGGCACCAAGGTGTTGATCTCGGCATCGATCGAGAACGGCGTGAAGGACTTCTTGGCCGGGCAAAACAGCGGCTGGATCACCGCCGAGTACGCGATGCATCCGCGCGCCAACCCGTTTCGTCAGCGGCGTGAAGGTCGCAACGGCTCGCTCGGTGGTCGTACTCAGGAAATCCAACGCTTGATCGGGCGTGCCCTGCGCTCGGTGGTCGACATGAAGAAGCTCGGTGAGCGCACCATCACCCTCGACTGCGACGTGCTCGACGCCGACGGTGGCACACGCACCGCCTCGATCACCGGTGGCTACATCGCGCTGGTGCTCGCGCTCGACAACTTGCGCAAGCGTGGTCTGGTGCAACCGGGTGTGCTGCGTGAGCCAACGGCTGCGATCAGCGTGGGCTTGGTCAACGGCACGGTGATGAGCGACCTCTGCTACATCGAAGACAGCGCGGCGCACGTGGACCTCAACTTGGTCGGCACCGGCACCGGCAAGGTGATCGAAGTGCAAGGCACAGCAGAGGGCGAGCCGATCGAGCGCGCCACATTGGATCAGATGATCGACCTGGGCCTGCGCGGCGTGATCGAGCTGACCGCGTTGCAAGAGCGCGTGTTGAAAAACGCTGGCGTCGACAGTCAACGCTTGATGGCGGGCTGAGCCGTGCGCATCGTCGTCGCTACGCGCAACCGCGGCAAAGTCGTGGAGCTGTTGCGGCTGTTTGATCTGCCAAACGTGGAGCTGTTGTCGCTGCACGATCTGCCCGACATGCCGGACGTGATCGAAGACGCCGACACGTTCGAAGGCAACGCGAAGAAGAAGGCGTGGGAAACCGCAATCACCTTGGGCTTGCCGGCGTTGGCGGATGACTCCGGGTTGGAAGTGGACGCGCTCGGTGGTGCACCCGGCATTCACTCTGCGCGCTACGCGGGCGAGCACGGCAACGACGGCGCCAACGTCGACAAGCTACTCGCGGCAATGATCGACGTGCCCGACGCACAACGCACCGCACGCTTCCGTTGCGTGTTGGCGTTCGCCGATCCCAAGGGCGCGCTCGGCACGCAGATGCATTGCGTAAGCGGCGCGATCAACGGCCGCGTCTTGCACGCGCGCCAAGGTGGCGGGGGCTTTGGCTACGACCCGATCCTGGTGCCGGACAACGAGACACTGTCGATGGCCGAGCTGAGCCTTGAGCGTAAGAACCAAATCAGCCACCGCGCCCAAGCCGCCGCCCACATGCGCGACTTTCTCCGCGGCTACATCGGGCAGGTTTGAAACCGGCCCCTACACAACACCAACCACACCGCGAAACGTAGGGGCGGGTTTCACAGCCGCCCAACCTCGTCACTACAAACGCCGGGCGGCGAGCGCGCGGTTCAGCGTCTCTTGCAGGTCGCGGGGCGTGAACGGCTTGGGAAGAAAGGTCACCGCGGCTTGCTGAATGCCGCGTAGCGCCAAGGTCTCGGGCAGGTGCCCCGAGCACAGCAGCACGGGACAGCCCGGGTGCTTCGCGACGAACGCATCGATCACCTGCGCGGTGGGACGCCCGGGCATGACGCCGTCGATGCACAGGGCGATCCACGCATCGTCACCTTCAACCAACGCCATCGCCGCGTCGCCATCGCTCGCCTCGCCCACGTCGAAACCGGCCAAGGTCAGCGAGCGAACCAGCACCCTGCGCACCGACACTTCATCCTCGGCCACGAGCACACGTCCCCGTCGTATCGCGTTGGCACCTGGGCTCGCGTCATCCACGCGCGGCGCATCCACGTTGCACAACGGCCAGCTCAAGACGAAGGTGGCCCCCGCGCCGGGCTCGCTCTCGCAGCTCACCGTGCCGCCGCTGTCTGCAACTATGCGCGCCACCGCGTGCAGCCCAAGGCCTGTGCCCTTGCCTGCCGGCTTGGTGGTGAAGAACGGCTCGAACACACGCGCGCGCGTCGCGGCATCCATCCCTTCACCGCTGTCAGCGACCGACAGCACCGCGCGATCCTGCACGCTGCGCACACCGATCGTCAGCGTTCCGCGTCCTTCCATCGCGTCGCGCGCGTTGGCCGCCAGGTTGAGCACGATGCGCTGCAGCTTCGCCTCGTGAAGCGCGACGCGCACGCCGGGTGTGAGATCACACGTCACACGCACGTCGCGGCCCACCAGGATCGGCAGCAGTCGCATCACGCGCTCCACCGCCTCGGCCAAGTCCAGCGGCGTATCAGTTTCGCCAGCCGGCACATCCTCACCCACGAGCTGGACGATCGCGTGGCAATAGGTCGCGCAGCGCTGCAGGTGCTCGGCGATGTCCGCGATGTCGGCCTCGCTGAGCGTCTCGTCAGTCAACACGCTCGCCAGCCCCAAACCTTGCAGCATGTTGTTGAGGTCGTGCGCAATCCCGCCGGCCACGGCGCCCGACACGCTGATGCGCTCCATCCGCGCGCTCTGTCGTTCGAGCTCGATCGCACGGGCAGCTTCCTCGTCTTCTTGGCGACGCGCGCGCTGCAGTTGTTGACGCGCCTGCGTCATGGTCCGCGTGCCCGCTGCCGCGTGGTCCACGATCCACCACATCGATGCCAAGAGCACCAGCTCGATCACCGACGAGTTCACCGCAACGCGGCGCCAGTTGGCCGGCGACTCCATCGTGGTCATCGACAGCAGGCCGTGCACGACACCCCCGCCGTGAAGGGCACCGACCACGATCAGCGACGACACGAAGTACGCGAGCACCAATGGCCCGAGCCACTCACGGCCGAGCATCGTGGCCCACGCGACGAGCATCAGCATCGTGCAGATCAATCCGGGCGTCAGGAAGGTGAAGTGCAAGAGCACGCCGGTGCAACCCATGAACAGCGCCGCCAACAAGGCCGCAAAGCGCGTGTCATGGCTCCATCCGCGTGCCCAGCCTGCGATGCCCGTGCCGAGCGCAGCACCACCGATCACAACTTGGCTGATCCGCGGCGCATCTGGGTTGAAGACGCGGTTCACGATCACCGCGCTCGCGAGCATCAAGGCAGCGGCGCGCGAGAGCTGCACGAGCATCTCGCGCTTCCACGCATCGGCATCCACCGTCAGCGGCGCAACCGCCTCCGCGACCGTCGGTGTGGCGGGCGGCATCATCGGGCTCGGGTGCAGCAAGGCGCCCTGCCACGACGCCTCGGGCAGCGCGCTCGCCGGCAGATGCACCTGCACGCGCGTGCCCACGCCAAGCAAGGACTCGACGGTGAGCACACCACCGGCCTGGTCCACGATGCCGGCAGCGACGGACAAGCCCAAGCCCGCATGCTTGGCCTGACTCTTGGTGGTGAAGAAGCTGTCGGTGGCACGGGCCAGCGTCTCGGTGTCCATGCCAGTGCCGGCGTCTTCCACCGTAAGTGTCACGCGGCGCTCTGCCTGGTTCGGCACGATCGACAGCCGCACTTCGCCGCCCTTGGGCAGGGCATCCACTGCGTTCAGCAGCAGGTTCACCACGAGCAAGCGCAAGCGATTGGGATCGAAAGCGACGATCGCACCTTCCGCTCCTTGCACCGCGATCGCCAGATCGGACCCGATCGTCGGCTTGAGCTCTTCGACCGCTTTCGCCACCTCGCTGCGTAAGTCGAGGGGGGCGTCCCTGGCTTCGTCCCGTCGACTGAACACGAGCAGGCGACGGATGGTGAACGAAGCGCGCGCCACCGAGTCCTCGATCTGCTTGGCCACCTGGCGTCGCACCGCGATGCCGTGATCGCGTCGCAGCTCATCCAACGCGCCGGCGATCACCGTGAGCTCGTTGTTGATCAGATGCGCGAGGCCACCGGCAAGCTGCCCCACGGCCTGCACCTTCTGCTGGTCGCGCAGAGATCGCTCGGCGGAGAGGCGCGCGCTACGCCGCTGCCGCGACGCCGCCAGTTGGGCCTCCGCCAGGCCGAGGTCACGCGACGCCTGCTCGTAGTTGCCGGTGACGTGCTGCGTCACGACGCGCAAGATGGTCCACAACGCGCAACCGAACGCGCCGAAGATCAACGCGACGCGCACCCAGTGAACGAACACCTCCGGCGCAAGCGCACGCTGATCGATCCGCAGCACGCCGCGCTCGACCAGGCCAGCACCGGCCCACAGCGCCAAGCCCTGCATCGCCAACAGCGCGTAGCCCACCCGACGATCGAGCAACAACCCCGCGGCGGTCAGCAGCAGACAGCTCAGCGCCACGTTGCCCGGCACCCACCCGGCGTGCGCTCCGCGCATCGCGAGCGCGACCGCGCCCAACACCACCAGGATCAACGCACGCATCCGCGTCGACACGCGCGGCAACCACGGCAACGCAAGACTCGCCAGGCCCAGGCCGACCGCGAGCCCGTGGTCGCCAAACGCGTCACCAACAAACAACATGAACACGAGCGCGGTGATGAGCTGCGACGCGCCGACCGCCAGACACGTGACCCGCAGCAGGTGCTCGCGCCACGCCAGCATCAAGTCGTGCTCCGCATCCGCTGCCCGATCGCGTGCTCGCGTCGTCACACCCCCCGACCGGCGCGGCGTGCGCGTGCTCGGCTCGTCCTAGCCTACACGCGCTGGACACACGACACCCAGTACCGCTCCAGTCGCGCCCGTCCCCACCACACCGCGAAACGTAGGGGCGAGTCTCAAACCACGAGACCGTGTGACGTAGGGGCGGGTTTCAAACCCGCCCGGCCCGTGAATCCTTGAGCCATCGCGATCCCTGGGCTACGTTCCGCGTCCCTTGCCGTTCGGGGAGTAGCACAGCCTGGTAGTGCGCCTGCTTTGGGAGCAGGAGGTCGCAG
>JACZCZ010073198.1_pt1 | contig 28500 bp, 23 predicted proteins | sample 8641811 | NCBI WGS metagenome assembly JACZCZ01 (sample SAMN15324610, study PRJNA640507) | soil metagenome | isolation source: intercropping peanut in the first line | place: China: Luxin town, Laibin City, Guangxi Province | collected 2019-07-25 | depth 10cm m | reverse complement strand
GTGGCGCGCCGGCGTCGACGATCGCAGGCGGTCGCGCTTGAAGGTTCGACGGCAGCACCCACTGCACTTGCTGTTGCTGCAGGCCACCGCTGCTGACCAACGCGTTGCATACGCCGCACGTCAGCGCGACCACCAACGCAGGCAAGAAGGCCATCACGTTCATGATCACCGCGGTCAGCGGAAACCCGGTCGGCTGTCCGCGCTTGCTCGCTTCAGACATCGCGAGGCCGCCGACAACGATCCCCACCAACGCCAGCGTCGGTGCACCGAACGCAAACACCGCGCCCCAGATCGGCACCACGGTGAGCAGCAGGCCGAGGCCCATGCACACAAACGCCAGAAACGACAGCACCACCGCGCCGATCACCATAGGTCGCGCAGGCTATTCCACTTCCACATCGATGCGACAGGCCGAAACACCCGCGTGCCCGTCACGCACCACCAGCCACAGCACGTGGTTGCCCGGTTCTTGCGGTGCGCGCCACAGCTCCTCGTCGGCGGGCTCGGTGGTTTGCTCCTGATCGAGGCGGCCGGCGTTGCCGTACCACGCGTAGTAAGCCTGCTCGCGCAGCGTCAAGAAGCGCCCAGTAAGGTCGATCACCTCATACGACTCGCGCCAGTCGACCTCGTCTTCCGCGGTGTCCGGCACATCGACCGGATCGAGCACGTAGGTTTGGTTGGCGTGCAGCGCGCGCGGTGCGTCTTCCCAATCACAGCGCCAGCGATCGTCTTGATCGCGCGCGCTGATCCATGTGGCATCGCCCTCTTGCTCGTTGCGTAGACGAATCGAGAAGCGCGGCGGCGGCGGGTTGCTCGCGATCACCTCGGCGTGCGGCTTGTCCTGCAGCACAACGCGCTTGAACGCGATCAGCGGTGGTTGTTCCGGTCGCGTGATCCGCAGCTCCACCGTCACGATCACGCCAGTGCGCGCCAACGCCTCCGTCAACAATGAGACCGGGACGCCGAGAATCTCCGCAGCGCTCGAAAGCGAGGTCCCCGCAACGACCTGCGACAACAAACCCGCGGGCAAGGTCGCGCTGCCTGAGCTCGAGGTTGCGAGTGGAATCGATGGCGCGCCGCCGCAACCTTGCTGCGTGCCGTCGGCGTCGTACTGCATGCCTTGCAGGCCCGGCACCGACTCCGGCACCAAGCACGCGTTCCATTCGAACGTCACACCTGCGCCCGGATCGTGCTGCAGCGGCGCCCCGGTTTCCGTCACCACCAGCGCATCGAAGGTGACCGCCACATCCACGCCGGCTACTGGTGGTTCCGCGACCATCGCCAGCACGCGCGTGGTCTGCACCAGGCTTGGGCGCGCAAAATCCGCGTCAATGCAGCTCGTCAACAGAAGCGCTGAAACAAGCGTCAGCGTATGGATCGTGCGCGTCATTGGTACTCCAGTCGCAAGCCCAACGTCGGCAGGATCGGCAAGCTCGGCAAGCGCGCGCGTTTCTGAAAATCGTATTGGTAAAGGTAGCTCTCTGTGTTGCTGGCGTTGAGCACGTTCATCACGTCCAGGTACCAACTGCCGCGCACATGATCGCCCCATTGAAACTGGCGATCGACGCGCACATCGAGCTGTTGGAACGCAGGGATGCGCGAGGTCAGACCACCGCGGATCGCGTCGTAGTCATTCTCGTCGGCATCGAACGCGGCGCCTTGCAATGGCCGATCGGGGCGTCCAGTCGCAAGCTGCAGGCGCGCACCGAAGCGCCACTTGTTCCACTGATAGCTCAACGCCAGGTTCATCACGTGACGCTGATCGAACAAGAATGGAATCACGTCGCCGTTTTCTGCGATGCGCTCACTCCAGCTCAAGGTGTAGCTCAGCCAGCCGTACAGACCGCGCTCGAGCTTGCGCCGCAACAACACCTCCCAGCCGTAGGCGCGACCTTCGCCATCGTCGACGAACACCAAGCGTCGACGCGTGCCGTCCGGTTGCTCGACGATCTGCGCGGTGGTGCGCCCCAGGCGTCGCATGCGCGAGTAGAACAGTTGCGATTGCAGCTCGATCGCGTACGGCAACGTCAGCTCCACGCCGGCCGAGCTCTGCCACGATCGCTGCGGTCGCAGGTCCGGGTTGCCTAGCGTGCGATCGATCTGAAATGGCAGCGGCGGTTGCGTGAACAAACCGGTTGCGGCCTTGAGCGTCACGGCTTCGGAGAGCTTGAAGCGGGCCACCCCACGCGGATCGATCTGCAGGACGCTCACGTCCGCGTAGCGCAGCGCATCCGCGCGCAGGCCACCGGTCAGCTCCAAGTCTCCAAGCCGCAGCACTTCCTGCACGTAGGGCGCGACACTGATCGTCACCGGTGACAACGAGAGCACGCGTGTGTTGTCTGGCTCGAAGGAATCGATCGGTGGCTCGATCCGACCGATACCTTCCGGCACCGGCAACGGCGTCGTCACGTCGTAGGCCAGCGCCAACGCGTCGACACCGAAGGTCGACGTCAGCTGCTCACCGCTTTGCACCTCGATCTCCACGCGCTCACCCAGTGTGAGCCCGCCAAGCCGTGTTTGCTGTTGGCTGTCACCCGGCGTGACGCGTCCGAGCAACGTGCGATCGAGCCCGATCGTGCTCGACCAGGTGAGACGGGCCCGATCGTTGATGCGCCACTTGAGCGCGCCGATCACGCGCTGGAACCGGTAGTTGAGGTCGGTGTTGCTGGTCGCGTCGGTGACGCCAGCGCCAGTGCTCGTGGAAATCGAGAGCGAGTCTTCGGAGCCAAATGCGAACACGCTCAGCTCCAGGTTTGGCAGCAAGCGGTAGTCGAGGCGCGCCTGCCAGTCTTGGTAGAAGAGATCGATGCCATCGGCGACGAGCGGCAAGATCAAATCGAAGTAGCTGCGACGATAGGCCAGCGTGAGCGTGCCGCGGCCGTGTTGAAACGGAATCACGGTCAAGGCGCTCGCGCGAAACAAGTCGACCTCCAGCTCGCCGCGAAATTGACCGCTCGGTGGTGGTCCGGTCTTGAGCGCGATCACGCCGCCGAGGAAGCGCCCGTAGCTCGCGGGATATCCGCCCGGGTAGAAGTCGAGGCCTTGCACCAAGCGCGACGACAACACCGCGGGACCCGCACCCAAGTGATAGAGGATCGGCACCGGAAAGCCGTCGACGAAGAAACCCGTGTTCTCGAAGCTCGCGCCGCGCACCAAGAAGTACCCGAGACCGAACGGCGTGCGCGCGACCCCAGGCAGCGTCGCCACCACGCGCAGCGGCTCGCCGAACGTCCCCGGAACCGTCGTCAGCTCCTGCTGGCGCAAGGTGATCTGCGTCGCCGCGCCAGGCTGCGGTCGATCGATCACGGCACGCGCCGAATAGGCCGCGGGTTCTGAAGACGTCACGGCTGCGGGTGACGTGGGCGCCGTCTCGATCAGCTCGACCGGCAGCGGGCCGTCGTCAACTTCACTTGGCGCACCGGGAAGCGCGAACCGAAACCGCACCCGCGCGGCGATCGGCGCTCCGTCACGCAGCGCCGGCGCAAACCGCAGCTCACTCGCACGCAGCAGCGCCAGCGCATCGATGTCTTCACGTGCGCCATGGACGATCACCGCGTCGGTCACGCGTCCTTCCGCGTCGATCGTCAAGAGCAGCTCGATCTCGGTTCCGGGCGGCAGCGGCTCGGTGTCGGGCGGCAAGCTCAGCTCGCTCGCGACCCGCAGCTCGGGTGGCGAAAGCCGCGGAGACGGTTGCGCGCGCGCGGTCTCGGGTGCCTGACTTGAGGCGGTGCCGGCCGCGATCAGCAGCGAGCCGAGGCAAGCCGCAGCAACAATCTGCGCGCCGGCTCCCCGCGTTCCGTTAGCATCCGGGCGCATGAGCCGAGTGATTGCACGGCGACAAGCACTGAAAGCGCTGCTGGCATCCACCACGAGCCTCGTCGTTCCTTCGCTGTTGGGGGCGTGTGGACCTTGTCCGACCCGCACGCGTTACGTCTGGAACAATGCGTTGAATCTGGCCGGTGTCGACCCCGAGCAGATCATCGTACCGACTAGCCTGGAGCAACTGGTGCAGATCGTGGCCAGCGCGCAGCGGCAGCAGCGTCGGGTGCGCATGACCGGTTCGGGCCACTCGTTTTCAGACGTGGCGATCAACGATGAGTGTCTGCTGCGTCCGCAGGGCCTGACACTTCCGCTCAAGCTCGACCGCAGACAGCTGGCAGATCACGTCGAAGCACGCGAGGAGCTGGTGCGTGTCGAGAGCGGCATCACCTTGCGCGATCTCAACCCGTGGCTGTGGAACGTGGAAGGCCTCGCGCTCTCCAACCTCGGTGGCTACGACGCGCAGACCATCGTAGGCGCGGCGATCACGGGCACGCACGGCTCCGGGCTGACCCACGGACCGATCGCGTCGCAGATCCAGAGCCTACAGGTGGTGAGCGTCGACGGTGAGGTGCTGCAGATCGAGCCGGCCGACGGCATCACCGACGCGCGACGTTTCCCCGGGCACATCGAAACCCGAGCTGGCCGGGTGGCGGCGCGGCTGGTGCAAGACGATCACCTGTTTCGCGCAGTGACGGTGAGCATGGGCTGCATGGGCATCGTGTACTCCGTGGTGCTGCGTGCCGAGCATCAGTATTGGCTCGCCGAGCACCGCGTGCCCACCACGTGGGGCGCGCTGACGCGGTCGGACGGCTTCCTCGATCGGCTGATCCGGGATCGCAAGCTCGACGACGGCGACGCGCCCGACCCCGAGTACTACGAGATCTACGTCAACCCCTACCCAAGCCGACCCAACGATCCGATCGAACAGCGCCGCTGTCTCTTGACCAAGCGCTACAAGCGTCGCGTGCCCCCGGTACGGCTCACGCGCGAGGAGACGACGCGCGGCAAGGTTCAAGACTGGCAACTCAAGCTGGTCAACTCACTCACTGGCCACGGCGGCAGCATCGCGTCGTTCTTGAACGACAACCCTGACAAGGCCGGCTGGGTGATCGATCAGTCGTTGGACGCGATCGAAGACAAGGGTGGCTTCGTGGACCGCAGCTACCAGGTGTTTCACTTGGGCGAGGCCAATCACGTGCGCGCGTACGGGATCGAGATGGCCTTCGACGTCAAGCAGAGCGTGGAAGCGATCGAGCGTTTGTTCATGCACGCGGAGGAGCTGCGAGCGCGCGGCTTCGTGCACTCGAGCCCGCCGTCGTTACGCTTTGTGAAGAGTTCGGACGCCTGGCTCGCGATGCAGCATGGACGGCCGACGATGATGTTGGAGATGGGCGTGCTGGTGTGCGCCAACGGCTCTGACGAGCTGCTCGAGAGTTACGAGCACATGTACATGCGGCTGATGCAGGCGCGCCCGCACTGGGGGCTCGACCTGAACGTGATCACGAGCTTCGAACAAGTGCGACAGCTGTATGGAAGCGCGGCCGATCAGTGGCTCGCCGCCTATCGCAAGCTCAACCCCCACGGCACCTTCAGCGGCCGCTTCACCGATCGCCTCGGCCTCGACGCGCTGTAGGTCGATGTGGAAGCGATCGACGGCGGATGAAGAGGCCTTGTGCAGCAGACCCCAGTGGATCCAGGTTCTGTGCATGAGCGATCCGATCCTCCCTGCGCCCGCCGATCATGCGTCGGCAGCTTCGATGTCCGTTCGCCAGGGACGCGATGCCTACCTCGCCGAGAACGGCTTCGGCATCGACACCTACGACACGAAGTGGGTGTCGGTGACCTTTCCCTTCTTCACGTTCTCGATTCCAAACCCACCAGCACGACAGCGCGCGGTGCGCTGGCATGACCTGCATCACGTGGCGACGGGCTTCGGCACCGACAACGCCGGTGAAGGCGAGATCTCGGCATGGGAGCTACGCCGCGGGCTGCGGGGCCTTGGTCCGTACGTGGGCGCGATCGTGCTTGGTGGCGCCGCGCTTGGCCTGTTGATCGCACCACGTCGAACGGTGCGCGCGTGGCTACTCTCCGGCTCCGGCCGCCACAACTACTTCGCGCGCGACCTGCACGACTACGACCGCGTGCTCGACATGACGATCGCCGAGCTGCGCCAGGCGCTCGCAGTCCCACCCGACGGCCTCGCCACCGAACGCAAGCTCCACGCCGGCGCCCCACGCTGAGCGGCGCAAACGTGCTCATTGGGGCGATCCGAGTACACTGCCGCCTCTTTCATGGGCGATCGCGAAAAACACGGCAAAAACATGGGTCTCGACGCAGATGGCGGCGACGAAATGTCGTCTCCTCGTGGTGGCCGGTGCGCCATCGTGGGCGTTCCCAACGTGGGCAAGTCGACGTTGCTCAATGCCCTGCTCGGCCAAAAGCTCGCGATCACCAATCGTCGCCCGCAGACCACGCGCACCAACCTGCTCGGTGTCTACGAGAGCAGACAGCCGCGCACGCAGATCGCCTTCATCGACACGCCCGGCATGCACCGCCCGCAGAACGCGTTGGGCCGCGCCATCGTCGAGAGCGCCAAGGCTGCCCTGGCTGACTGCAACGTGGTCGTGATGCTGACCGACGTCGGCAAGAGCATCACCGTCAACACGTTCTTGTCAGGCGAGACCGGCGAAGTCTTGGAGAACGCCAAGCGGGCCGGCTGCCCGATCATCCTCGCGATCAACAAGATCGATCGGCTCGAGAAGCGCGAGGCGCTGTTTCCCTTGCTGCAACACATGGATGCAAGCGGACACTTCGTCGCGCTGGTTCCGATCTCCGCGCGTCGCGGTAACAACGTGGACGCGCTGTTGAGTGAGATCCGCAAGCACCTGCCGGAGGGTTTGCTCTACCCGGATGGCGAAGACGCCGCGCTGACCGACAAGCCGGAGCGCTTCTTCGCCGCGGAGCTGATCCGCGAAGCCGCGATGGAAGCCACACGGCAAGAGGTGCCGTACTCGGTTGCGGTGGTGATCGACGAGTTCCACGACGAGCCGAAGATCACTAAGATCAAAGCGACAATCATCGTCGGCAAGGACGCGCACAAAGGCATCGTCATCGGCAAAGGCGGCGAGCGCTTGAAAGAGATCGGCACCGCGGCGCGCCTTCAAATGGAACAGATGTTGGAGCGCAAGGTGTTCTTGGCGCCCTGGGTCAAGGTGATCGCCGGCTGGACCGACAACCCATCGACCGTGCGCGAGCTGTTGGAAGAAAACGATGGCACGTAAGCACGACAAGCAGCAGCGCGCCCAAGGTCACCGCGGCGCGCGCGCGATCGTGGCGATCGTCGGACGCCCAAACGTGGGCAAGAGCGCGTTGTTCAACCGCCTGACCGAGAGCCGCATGGCGATCGTCGAAGACATGCCCGGCGTCACGCGCGATCGCCTGTACGCCGACGCCAGCGCGCGCGGCAAGGACTACGTGTTGGTCGACACCGGCGGGCTCGATCCGTACAGCGACGATCCGATGCGCCAGAGCATCGCGATGCACGTGCACGCCGCGCTGTCGGAAGCCGACGTGATCATCTGCGTGCTCGACGGCACCGAAGAGCCCACGCTCGCCGATCGCGAAGCGGTGCGCCTGCTGCGCGAGACGCAAAAGCCTGTGATCCACGTCGCCAACAAGGTCGACAACAAAAAGCACGGCATGGAAGCGCTGGAGCTGTACCGCCTTGGCATCAAAGAGATCCTGATGGTGTCGGCGCTGCACGGTCACGGCATCGGCGAGCTCGAAGACCAGCTGGTGAAGCTGTTGCCTGACCGCGAAGACGACGCTGATGCGAGCGACGAGGAAGACATCCCCCGCATCGCGATCGTCGGTCGACCCAACGCGGGCAAGTCTTCGTTGGTGAACCGCTTGCTCGGCGAGCAGCGCCAGATCGTCGACAACCGCCCCGGCACCACGGTCGACAGCATCGACGCGTTGGTGGAGTGGCAAGGCCAGCGCTACATCCTGATCGACACCGCCGGCATTCGCCGCAAGCGCTCGGTGGAAAAAGGCGTCGAGGGCCTCAGCGTGATGCAAGCGATCCGCGCGGTGGAGCGCTGCGACGTGGTGGTGCTGTTGATCGATGGCGCCGACGGGGCCGCGGAGCAAGACGCCAAGATCGCAGGCCTCGCGATGGATCGAGGACGCGCGCTCGTGATCGGGCTCAACAAGATGGACCTGCTCGACGATGACGGACGCAAGAGCGCCGGTGACAAGGCACGCGACATTTTCAACTTCGCGCCGTGGGCCACCATGCAACGCATCAGCGTCAAGTCCGGCCGCGGGGTCACCAAGTTGATGGAAGCCGTGATCGCGTCACGCACGGCACACCAGAAGCGCGTCACCACCAGTGAAGCCAACAAGTTCTTCGCCCAAGTGCTCGAGCATCATCCGCCGCCGACCTCGGGCAGCAAAGCACCGCGCCTCTACTACGTGACGCAAGCCTCCACGCGCCCGCCAACGTTCGTGGTGCAAGCGAGCGATCCAGAAGCGATCCACTTCAGCTACCAGCGCTATGTCGCCAACCAACTGCGCGACCACTTCGGCTTCCATGGCACGCCGCTGCGCGTGATCTACCGCAAGAAAAAACGCCGCGGCGACAAGGACGAGACGTAGCAGAGGCACGCCGCGCAGCTGCGCCGCTCGATGCAGAGCGCGGTTCACGCGTCGCGGTCGAGGGTCTTCTGCATCTCGCGAATGAGCATCCAAGCTTCTTGGGTAGACACCGCGCGGCGGTTGCGATCGGCGATCGGCAGGCCTTCGGCCCACAGCGGTGGATAGATGTGAATCGTGCGATCTGCCGGCAGGTGTGCGACCTCGTTGCGCCATGTTGGCCAGCGCAGCTCGGCGTAGAAGGAACGCAGTCGATCGCTCATCGCCCACTGCAGCCAAGCGCTGTAACCAAGCCCAGTGTCTTCCCACTGCGCGTGCCGCGGAGACAAGTAGTGGACGGTGCGGTTGTCGGCGAGCCACGCGAAGAAGCCGCCGATCGCATCGTCGGCCACCAGCAATCCCACTTCCCAGCGCTTGTCTGCGCCGACTTGGTTCCAGTGATCGATCGCGCGCGGCAACGACGCACAACCTGCGCCGAGCACACGCAGCCAGCCGCCGTCGATCAGCACGCCACCGGTATGAAACGCGATCGCGCCGAGCGGTGATCGCGTCGACACCTGCAGCCATTCAAGCGCGCGCTGCCCGTCTGCTGGATCCGCCGCGCACAACGTCACATCGAGCGCCGAATCCGCATGCCACGCATGCACGAGCGCCATCGCATCGTCCACATCCACCAACTCGCGCCACGTCTTGCTCACACGTTGCCTTTCGTGGTGCTCCAACCGCACGTGCGAGGACCTTCGCACGACCAGAACCGGGGCGTGAAGCCTTGACGTTCACCTCTTGATGACCCTCGGGCATGCTTGCGCGTATGACTCTTCCGCGATCGTTGCCGTTGCCGATGTTGGCGCAGATGGTGCTTTGGGTGCGTCGGCCGGTGCAGGTGCTCAACTACTGCATCAAGAACATCGGGCCCGCGTTCACGCTGCGGTTGCCGCCGTTCAACATTGTGGTGATGACGGAGCCGGAGGTGATCCGCACGATATTCGCGTCGAAGGGTGACGACATGCACGCGGGCAAGGTGAACCGGATCTTGCGCGCGCTGGTCGGTGATCATTCGGTGTTGTTGCTCGACGGGCCGGAGCACATGCGTCACCGCAAGCTGCTGATGCCGTCATTTCATGGCGAGCGCATGCGCTACTACGGCGAGACGATGGCGCAGGTCACGCGCGATTCGATCGCTGGCTGGCCGAAGAACGAGGTGTTCTCGCTCCACGACTACACGCAAGACATCACGCTGCAGATCATCCTGCGCACCGTGTTTGGCGCCGACGAGGGCGAGCAGCTGAGCACGCTGAGCGATTCGATCAAGGCGCTGTTGAAGGCGGGAGAGAGCCCACTGTCCGTGGTGGCATTGGCGTTGTTGGCCGATCATCCCGAGCGTGAGCAGCGCAAACCGTGGAGCTACTTGTTGAAACAGCGCCGGCACACCGATGCGCTCTTGTACAAACAGATCCGCGCCCGCCGCGCCGAGCCTGACACTGGACGCCGCGACGTGCTCGCGATGTTGTTGCAAGCGCGCGACGAGCAAGGCGAAGGTTTGAGCGATGTGGAGCTACGTGACGAGCTGGTGACCGCGCTCGCTGCCGGACACGAGACGACAGCGACTGCGTTGGCTTGGGCGTTCGAGCGCTTGCTGCTGCATCCACCGGCGCTCGCGCGGCTCAAACAAGAAGTCGAAGACGCCGGCGGCAAGACTGCGCCGCCGGACAAGCTCGCCTCACTGCCGTACATGGACGCGGTGATCAAGGAAGTGATGCGCTTGCGTCCGGTGGTGCCGATGGTCGGTCGCGTGTTGCAGCAACCGTGCACGCTCGGCGGTCACGACTTGCCTGCGGGGACCGCGGTGGCTGCATGCATCTACCTCGCGCAGCGCAACCCCGAGGTGTACGCCGATCCCGACGCGTTCAAGCCCGAACGCTTCTTGGAGGGCCAACCCGATCCGACCTCGTGGCTGCCTTTCGGTGGCGGCATTCGACGCTGCATCGGCGCTGCGTTCGCGCTCTACGAAATGAAGATCGTGCTGGGCACGATCCTCGCGCACACCGATCTGTCACTGGAATCGTCCGAGCCGCTGAAGACGAAGCGTCGCGCGATCACGTTCTGGCCGGAGGGCGGCACACGCGTGATCCAACGTTCGGCACGTGCATCGTCGGTGGCGGCTTAGTGATGCATCACCACGACGCCGCCCATTAATGTTGCGATCGATGGCGTGACGATCGTCATACGTGTCGCACTTGTTTCTGACGTGGATCATCTCGTGCAACCAGTGCGGGATCGGGCTCGAACGACTCGACACGCCTGCGCCCGGGCATAAGTACACGAGGGTGATCGGCGACGCGTCATCGTTCGTGCAAGTGGTGGAGGTTTGGGTTCCGGACGGCAACGTTCTGCGCCACCACTCCGGCGCCTACGGTGATCACGCCGACCTCGCACGCAAGAGCGCGCAGACCACGTTTCGCAAGGGACAAGGTTTGCCTGGCACCGCGTGGAGCAAAGGCGCGCCTGTCGCGTGGCCGGAGCTGCGTCATCAGTTCGTGCGCTACGAGCTCGCCAATGACATCGGTCTGCACGCGGGCGTCGCGATCCCGATCTACCAAGGCGAAGCGCTGTCTGCGGTCGTCGTCGTGTTGTTCGGCAATCCGGAGCGCTCCGGTGGAGCGGTCGAAGTGTGGGAGCCCAAGGGCGATCTGTTGGTGCATGCCGGCGCGTACTACGGCTGTCTCGAGCCTGCGTTTGGGCGCGTGAGTCGACGCCTCACGTTTCCGCGCGGACGCGGCTTGCCCGGCATGACGTGGATGCACGGACGTCCGTATCTGATCGAAGACCTGCGCACGTGGGACTACTTCGTTCGCGCATTGCTCGCGCGTGAGTACGGCGTGCAGTCCGGCATCGGCATTCCCTTCTATCGCGGCGGACAAGTGGCGCAGGTGGTGACGCTCTTGTCGCGCGGGTCGAGCCCGATCGCGCGCGCGTTCGAAGTCTGGTCGCCCGACGGTGAAGGCAAGCTGCGCTTGCAACAAAGCGCCTACGCCGCCGACTTGGAGGAGTTCGCTGCGACGAGTCGCAACTACACGTTCGCGCCCGGTGAGGGTTTGCCCGGACGCGCCTACGAGAGCGCAATGCCGGTGGTGTTCGGCAACATCCGCGTCGGTCCCTTCGTGCGTCACGCCGCCGCGGAAAAGGCCGGTCTCAACGTCGGCATCGCGATTCCGATCCATGACGGCAAAGACGTTCGCGCAGTGTTGGTGTTGCTCAGCTAAGCCAGGGACCTTTCCGGCCACGGCCGCGGCGATGCGCAGTTAGATCCGCGAGTTTCTCGTCAAAATCGGTGTCCTTTGCGGCCACGGTTCTTGGCGTGAAGGGTGAGCACGTTGTCTCGCGCGGTCACTGCGTGTACGCCCTGGTGTGCGCAACCTTCGTACCCGTTCGGTACGGCCCCGTGGGTGTGGGGTGGTGGCGACGGTGGCCCGGGTCGAGCTTGGCCGCTGTTCAACGAAGCGCGACCGCGCGCGGCGGGATGGGTGTATCCATGCGTAATGATTTGTCTTTCGTGATGCTTGCCGGCTTGCTCGTGGGCCTCGGGTGCGCCAACGGTCGGACGCCGGAAGGTGTAAGCGGGGTTGGAGGTGGCGGGTCGGGCGCTGGCGGAACCGCTGGAACCGGTGGCGACGGCGGCAGCGCAGGTTGCGGCGGAAGCGCAGGCGTCAGTGGCAGCGGTGGAAGCGCAGGCGTCAGTGGCAGCGGTGGAAGCGCGGGGACCGGCGGTACCGCTGGCGAAGGTGGCGAGGGCGGCACTGCGGGCAGCGGCGGAAGCGGAGGCATCAGTGGCAGCGGCGGAACCGGCGGCGGACCAAGCAAGCCGAAGTGCCTTGCGAAGGATTCGCAGGTCGTCGTGATCGGCGACTCGTACATCAACTGGGGCACGCACACGATGCCGCAGGACTTCAAGACGGTCTCCAATCAGAGCTGGCGCATGTACGCGGTCGGCGGTGCCTCGATGGCGTCGGGCGGCATCAGCGGCTTCATCCCCGATCAGTTCGAGCAAGCGGTCTTCGCCGATCCCGACATCACGACCGTGGTGATGGACGGCGGCGGCAACGACATCCTGATCCCCAACGCATTCCTCGGCGGCGGCGACTGCAAGAACAGCACGATGGCCGCGACCATGCCGGCTTGTCAGAACATCGTGCAGATGGCGATCGATCGCGCGATCACGCTGATGAATCGCGCCGCTGACGCCGGCGTGAAGGACGTCATCTACTTCTTCTACCCAGAGGTTCCGGAAGGAACGCTGATCGGTGGCGCGCATCCGCGCACGATCCTGAACTACGCGCTGCCATTGGTACGCGAGACCTGCGAAGGCGCCGAGGCGCGCACCAGCGGCAAGATGAAGTGCCATTTCATCGACACGATCCCGATCTTCCGCGGCCACGACGATTGGTTCGCCGCCGCCGACATCCACGAGAACGCCATGGGCTCGATGGCGATCGCGCAAGAGGTTTGGCAAGTGATGCAAGACAACTGCATCGCCCAGAAAGCGGGCAACAGCTGCTGCGAGCCTTGAGCGCTGACGCACTGCGAGCGATGCCTCGTTCGGGCGCGCACAAGCCTCGTGTACAGTCGGCGGCTCGTTTTCCAAACGGGCGTAATTCAACGCCCGCCTGCGGCTGGAGGGTGGCGATGAAGACGTGGGGCGTTGGTGCGCTGATGAGCGCGGCGGTGTTGTGCGGGTGTGCAGGTGACGAAGATCCGAAGACGGATCCGCCGCCCGAGCTCGACTTCACGACGTTCGATCAAACCATCGAGCAGTTCGTCGCCAACGAGGGCTTGGAAGGGGCGACGGCCGTGGTCGTGCACCGCGACTGGGGCGTGATGCATGAAGGCGGGTACGGCACGTTCGAAGCCGATCGCATCTCGCTGATCGCGTCGTCGAGCAAAATGGTTACCGCTGGCGCGCTGATGCGTCTGCACGATCAAGGCTTAATCGACATCGACGGACCGATCGGCGATGTGCTCGCGGACTGGGGTGAAGGCAAACCAGAGCTCACCGTCGCGCAGCTGCTGTCCAACAGCTCCGGCCTGGTCAGCCTGCTCGATAACCCGCTCTACGGGCCCTACACCTGCCAATACCTGCCGAACGGCACGCTCACGCAGTGCGCCACCGCGATCTACACCGCGAACGACAGCGCCGATCGCGTCGATCCAGACACCGCGTTCAAGTACGGCGGCGGTCAGTGGCAGTTGGCCGGCGGCGTCGCAGAGCATGTCACAGGCAAGACCTGGGAAGAGATCTTCGACGAGACCTACGTCACGCCGTGCGGGCTCACGAGCAGCGGCTACACCAACCAGTTCTCGATCTCTGCCTTCAGCTACCCCGCAAGCTTCGATGGCGACGTGAGCACACTTCCCGTCACCGACAACCCGAGCATGGAGGGCGGCATGTACACGAACGTGCAGGACTACGCGCAGCTCTTGTTGATGCAGTTGCGTGGCGGCATGTGCGGCGACAACCGAGTGCTGGAAGCCGAGTCCGTGGACTTCATGCAGGCCGATCGCATCGGTGAGGTCTACGGCGGCAGCACGGTCGACCCCACGTTCCCCGGCTACGGCTTGGGTTGGTGGGTGAGCCGTGATCAACCAGGCCTCGTGCAAGACGCGGGGGCCTACGGTGCGATCCCGTGGATCGACAACGAGCGCGGTTACGCCGGCTTGATCATCCTCGAAGACCTCACGACCACCGGCTCCGCGCTCGCGACGCAGCTACGCCCGATCCTCGAGGGCTTGTTCGACGACGCTGCTGCCGCGCCCTAGCGCGTCGCGCAGCGCGCGCTTCAAGATCTTGCCGGTGGGGCCCTTGGGCAGCTCCGGCAGGAAGTGAACCAGACGCGGGCACTTGTACGGCGCCAAGTGACTGCGGCAGTGACGGATGATCTCTTGCGCCGTGACGTTCTGCCCCGCCTTGAGCGCGATCGCGGCGCACACCTCTTCGCCGTGGCTCGGATGCGGCATGCTGATCACCGCGGCCTCACGCACGGCGCTGTGCGCGTAGAGCACCTCTTCCACTTCGCGCGGGTACACGTTGAAGCCGCCGCGAATGATCATGTCCTTCTTACGATCGACGATGAAGTAGTAGCCATCGTCATCGATGGTCGCGATGTCGCCGGTGTGGAACCAACCGTCCACGATCGCTTCGGCATTCGCTTCGGGACGTTTGTAGTAGCCCTTCATCACGTTGGGACCTCGGATGCACAGCTCGCCCGGTTGTCCGCGTTCGACCTCGCGCCCGTCGTCGCCGAGCAAACGAAACTCCACCGCCGCGATCGGCAATCCGATCGATCCCGCCTTGCGCGGACGATCGAGCACGTTGAACGCCGCCACCGGAGACGTCTCGCTCAGTCCATAGCCTTCCAACACCGTCACACCGAAGCGCGCATCGAAAGCGTTCATCACTTCCACCGGCATCGCCGCGCCACCGGACACACACAAGCGTAGGGCGCTGAGATCGTACGGTTGCGAAGCCTCGGCGTGCAGCATGGCGAAGTACATCGTGGGCACGCCCGCAAAGAACGACACACGATGCTCCGAAATCAAGCGCATCGCTTCCAAGGGTGCAAAGCGTGGCAACAGCACCAAGGTGCCGCCCTCCATCAAGAAGCGGTTCTGCACCACGGTCTGTCCGAAGCTGTGAAAGAGCGGCAGCGTCGCAAGCGCCACCCGCTCGCCCTGCGGCAACGGGACCAAATCGCGCGCGCAGTAGCGAGCGTTCTCTACCAGGTTGTCGTGTGACAGCTCGGCCCCCTTGGCCTGACCCGTGGTGCCCGACGTGTAGAGAATCACCGCCGTGTCATCACCGCGGCGTTCGGCCATCCGTGGCAGTGGATCGTTCGCGTCGATCAGCCCGCTCATCACGCTCACGATCGTCTGCGGTGCAAGCTCGAGCGCGATCGTCGGCTCCAGGCGATGGGATGCCGGCAACGCCATCACGAGGTGCTCACACGACGGTACGCGCCGTACTGCGTCGACCACCGCCTTCGAGAACGAGTCCCAAGCGATCAGCGCCACCGCATCCGAATCCCGCAGGTGATAGGCCACCTCGTCCGCGGTGAGCATGGTGTTGAGTGGAACCACCGGACAGCCCGCGTAGTGACACGCGTAGTACGCGACAGTGAAGTCCGGCACGTTCGGCAGCATCAGCGCCACGTGGTCCCCAGCTGCCAGGCCGAGCGCGTGCAAGCCTTGGGCGAGTCGCGACACACGCGCATGCAGGTCCGCATAGGTGATGCGCTCGTGTTCGTAGATCAACGCGATGTGATCGGGGGTTGCCTGCGCGCTGTCGGCCAAGAACGACGCCAGATGATTTCCCATGCCAAACCTCCGCAACGAGACCCGGTCACATAAAACCAAATTGAAATTTGGGTCAATCACACCGACGTTTATAATTGCGGTCAGCGCGTCTGATCTGAGATCTATAAAGAACCAAAATGTAAACATGGTCAGTTGCGAACCGGGTGGTCTTCGGGCTTGATTCGGAAGGCTGGCTGAGGCGGAAATCAGTGCGCGCGGAGTCGACCGGCGGCGAGAAGGAACCATGGAAGCTGACAAGCGTGACGCGATCGTGAGCTTTGCGACCGAACTGTTCAGTCGCGACGCGAAGGTCTCCATGGATGACATCGCCAAGCGCGCCGGCGTCAGCAAGGCCACGCTGTACTTGATCGCCGAGAACAAGGCCGACCTGTTCTACCAATGCGTGCACGCACAACTGCAGCGTTGGAGCGCGCATGTCGGCACACGGATCGATCCGCGCAAGCGCGTGGTGGAGATCGTTCCGGCAATGGCGCGCGCCGGCATCGAGTTCGCGCGCTCGCACACCTTGGTGCGACGACTGTTCGCAGGCCAGCTCGGCGCGGGTGACGCGCATTGGAGCGTTCTGTTCGAAGAGCTGCGCGCAATGGGCAACGCACCCGTGGCCGAGGTGCTGCGACTCGGCATGCGCAAGCAGGAGCTGCGATCGGACGTGGACGTGGATGGCATCGCCGCGATCGTTCAAGACATGACCTATGCACCGTTCGTGATGTACGGCGACGAGTGGGGCGCCGACGCGCACGAAGTCACGCGCTGGGTCGACACGCAAACCGTCCTCTGTCTGCAAGGACTCAAGCGCCGCTAGCGCGCGGCAACAAGCCGTCGAGCCACAGGTTCACCCGGGCTTCGATCCGCTGTGTCGCGAGCGTCGTGTCGGCTGCCCAGGCTTCGCCGTACAGCGTGTAGCTCGCGTGGGTGCAGTCTTGGATCACCGCGGCGACCGCTTCCACATCCAGCGACGGATTGATCTCCCCGCGCTCGATGCCGAGCCTCAACGCAGCCACGACGATCGCGCGACCACGCACGCGCAATGCCTGGAAGCGGTCGACCCAACGTGGCAGCACGCCTTGGTGCGCACCTGAGAACAGATCGCGTGTCAGCGGATGCTCCGCCAAGTGCAGCGCGCCGTGCACGGCCATCTGGCGCAGGTTCTCGGGCGCTGGTCGCTTCGGATCGACGAACGCGCTGATCGCCCGTGCCCACGCCTGCAGGTCGGCTTCCACCACTTGGTAGAACAGATCGGCCTTGCTCTCGCTGACCAAGTACAGCGTGCCTTTACCAACGTCGGCGCGCTCGGCCACATCGTCCATCGACGTGCCTTTGTAGCCACGTTCGACGAACAGTGCGCGCGCGGCTTGCAAGATCATTTCGCGTTTGGCGACCTCGGTCACGCGCCGGACGCTACCAGCTTGCGCGCCCCCATGCTGCTCGGTCTTCAACAGTCGGCTTGCGCGTGCACGGCACGCCGCTCTGCCGAGATCGACGCGCGCGGTGCCTTGTCACGGCTCAAGAACGAAAGCAGCGCAGCGTTGAGCGCGTCCGGTTGATCGGCCGGCGTGGCGTGACCGGACGATGGGATCACGAGCAGCTCGGCGTTTGGCATGTCGGCGACATAAGCCGCCTTGATCGCGACCGGCGTGTAGTCGCGATCGCCCGAGACGACGAGCGTGGGATGCGCCAACGTGTGGATCTGATCGCGCACGCTCCAGCCAATGATCGCGTTGAGCGTCGCCCGGTACGACGCGCGATCGTTGCGGCGCCAACGCGCACGAAAGGCCTCACGCAGCGGTGCTTGCTCCGGATGTGGGAACAGCTTGCCCTCGACCAAGCGGCCAGCGACGCGTAACCCCAACACATTCAGCGCGATGCGACGCTGCGCCACCGCCATGTGCTGCTTGAAGCCACGCGGCACCACGGCAGGACCACTGTTGATGATCACGAGATCGTGAACCAGCGCGGGATGATCGAGCGTGAGCTGAAACGCGATCATGCCGCCGAGCGAGATGCCGACCACATGCGCGGGTGGCAACTGCAGGTGCCGCATCAACGCCGCCACGTCTGCCGCGAGCTGCTGCATTTGATACGGACCCGGGGGACGCCCCGACTCACCATGACCGCGCAGGTCGAGCGTGATCACGCGGTGAAATGGCAAGAGCGCCGTTCGCTGCGCATCCCAGTCGAGCGCGCTCGAACCCAAGCCGTGGATCAACACCACTGGCGTACCTTGGCCCGCGTCGTCGTAGGCCATCTCGAAGTTGGACAGTTGCAAGCGCGGCACGGGTTCCTCCTGTTTACGGGTCGAGCTCAGTAGACACATCGACGAACAGTGCGGTGGCCGACGACCAGTACTGGCCGGCCTTGGCGCAGAAGCGGCATTCATCATCGCTGGCGATCTCTTGCGTGGAGAGCATGGCGGTGGGCGCATAGCGATGCGCGAACGCCACGTTGATCTGGTGATCGCCCACGCGATAGCCCGCGCCAAGTGAGAAGAAGTGTGCGGTGGTCGGCGGACCGGAGAACGTGCTCGGGTAACGTGGATTGATCGGTGTGCCGTCGAGCGCGTACCCCGCGCGCAGGGTCCAACGGTCGGCGACGCGCGCTTCGCCACCGAGCTTGAGCGTCATCGAGTCGCGCCAGCGAAACAAAAACGGCGCGCTCAGCTGCGAGCCCTGCGCCGGCAGATCGGCGTCGATCGTGATCTGCTCGAACTGACTGTTGAAGATGTAGTCGAGCTCGGTCGACACCGCGTAACTCGCGTCGTGAACGCGCGCGCCGAGCGTCACCTTGCCCGGCACCGCCAGACCGCCGCGTACATTGCTCACCGTCTGTCCGAACAGACGACCTTCGTCAGCGGTCGCCGTGACGTCGACGCGATGGCGATAGACCAGGCCGATGTCCACTGCATCGGTTGCTTGCCACTGCGCGCCGATGCGCACGCCGGTGAAGTTGGCACCGAAGAGATCGACGTCGACCTTGTCGGGATCACTCGCTGGCCCGAGCACACGTCGAAAGGTCAGCATGTTGATGCGATAGGTGAGGCCCAGGCTCAATCGTTCCGGAAGCTGCAGGCTGATCGCCGGTGCGATCTCGAACAGCAACGCTTGCTGTTGGTTGATGGTCGGGATGCCGACGTCGTTCTGATAGCGAAAGTCGCCGCCCACGCCGCCGATCGGATAGACACCGAGCCCAAGCGCGACACGTTCGGAGACACGATACGCCCCGGCGAGCAACGGCACCGGCGCGTGCTGACTGCCGGTGGAGATGTTCTGGTGTGCGTAGTCGGGGCTGGTCTGCAGGTTGGTGATGAACCACGCCGACGCCGCCAACAACGCAACGCCGCGCGTGTGGGAGAGGCCAGCCGGGTTGTGGAACACCGCCGTGGGATCGTCGACGGAAGCGGTCACTGCACCCGCCATCGCAGCGTGACGTGCGGTGTGAAGCGTCGGTGCATCGAGGCCACCCGCGTGCGCCACCGAGAGCTGCGCACAGACCGCCACGCACGCAAGCAACAGCACCACGAGCCTGCGGGCTGCGAAAGCCGGCGTGGGCGAAGCGAGGAGAGACCGGTCGCGATACGTCATGCGCTGCCTCTTCAGAAGTTGGGGTTGAGCTCGGTGCCGCTGCAGGCAAACCACTTGTCGGAGCAGCTCAAGCCGTTGACGTCTTTCTTGGTGCGCGAGCACGTGGTGCACACGTCAGCCGCACCGAGACACTCGACCAAGCAAGTGCTGATCAGGCAGTCGTAGAAGTCCGCCAAACACTCGGTGCACGCCGGCGTCGCGCCGATCCGATCGTTGACGCACGATGTGGTGCAGTTGCGATCGGTGCCACAGCTGACGCCGCAATCCTTCGCCGCGGTCTTGGCGGCGCCGGACTCGATCTGCTGGCAGTCGTGACAATTCTGGCAAGGTCCATCGCCAGTCGGATCGCAGAAGAATTCGGGGTTCGTCGCGGGCAGATCGCACATCGGTTCACCGCCCGTACCACCGCCACCACCTTCACCACCGACGCCTGCGGCGCCTGCGCTGCCACCGGTGCCAGCTGATCCCGCGCTGCCGCCCGTTCCACTGATGCCCGCGCTGCCACCCTCGCCTGCGATCGACACACCGCCGGTTCCGCCTTGGCCGCCGACACCCGCCGTGCCACCGGTTGCGCCGACGCTGGCGCTTCCGCCGACACCGCCCGCGCCTCCGCTTCCTGCCTCAGGTCGCGATGGAGGTGGATTGCCCGCACCAGGCTCTGCGCATGCGATCACCAGCGCTGCGCATGCGATCGACAGCCACGCGTTGCGCGGCTTCATCGCCCACTCCGATGCGCAGCGAGCAGCGCTTCGACCTGAGCCAGGCTCTGCTCCGAATACACGCGGCCCTTCAAGCTCTGACGCGCCTCTCGGTACACCGCGTTCCATTCCGACGACATGGACGACGTGTCGTATTCCTGAATGCCGCTCGCACGCAGCGAGCTCACCGCGCGCGTCTCCAGCTCACGGATGCGTGCGACGAACTGCTGATGTGCCGTGGCGGATGTCTCGCGGATCATCGCCTGCACGTCCGGCGGCAAGGCGTCGAACGTCTGCTTGCGCACCACCGTGGCGCCGACCAGCGCGATGTCGGCTTGCTTGCTCATGTGCGTGAAGTGACGGAACCACTGCAACGTGGTCAGCGCGACCGGCGATGCGAACACCGTGTCCACCATCCGCGTCTGCAGCGCACCGCCCACCTCCGGTACGCTCAACGGCACACCGCTGGCACCGATCGCATGCATCAGCGCCGTGCCCACCGGATCATCGCTCCACACCCACGGCCGTACGCGGCGGAAATCGCCCGGGCGATTCAACGCAGCATTGGAGAACACGCGCGCGAAGCCACCGTCGCCCCAACCGAGCAGCTCGAAGCCCGAAGCGCGGAACTGCTCGTCCCAAGCGCCGCTCATCGCTTTGCGCACGCTCACGAGCTCGTCGTAGGAGCGGAACAGACCGGGCATCTGCATCAACAGCACGGGGCGCACCACTTGGCCGAGACCCACCGTGGTCAACGATGCACCGTCGAGCTGACCGATGCTGATCTTGCGCAGAATGTCTTTTTCGTCGCCGGACACGCCTGGGTACAAGCGCACCGACACGCGACCTTGGCTGCGCGTCTCCAGCTCCTTGCCCCACGCGCGAAAGTGTCGTGCCCAGTTGGAGCTCGGCGGTGCCAAGCTCGCGATCCGCAACAGTGTTTGTTCAGCGCGGCTCTGATCCGCATGCGCCAGCGATGCGTCCGACAGCGGAAGCGTGGCGAGCAAGACACCCATCATCAGCAACGGTCCGATTCGCATCACACACCTCCGGTTCAAAACAGCTCGTTGACCTTGGCCAGGTAACGCTCGGCGCGGCGGCGAGCGACCTTGTTCATCAGGCGCACGTCGTTGCCCCCATCCGGCGCGCTCAGCACCTCGCGCAGCAACGACGTGAACAGCGCGCGGTCTTGGGTCTGAAACGCGTAGGTCTTGGCGTAGGTCACGTGCACCAGGTGCGCGCGACGCCCCGACAACGACAACGCACGCTCGAAGCTCGCTTTGGCGCGCTCAAGATCGCCGCCGAGCGCCGGCGGCAAGGTCGCATCCAATGCCGCTGATGCGGACAACGGTGCCGCGTGATTGAAATCGGGCGCCACCGTCGCGGCGTGGGCGATCAACGTACGCGCCAGATCCACTTCACGCATGCGCTCTGGATCACCTCCGGACAACACGATCGACAGCGCCCACGCCGAGGCCGTGATCGACACCTCTTCGATCCGATCGCGGTGGTAGTGATCGCGCAGGTGCGCCGTCAGCAACGCAGGTTGGCCGTTGAGCTTGGACGCAGGGTCGCGATGTCCGGCGCGATGCAGCAACGGCAACCACTCGCGCTCGCGAACACGTGCGCGTGATGCCGCGAAGCCTGCGGCGGCAAGCACGGTGTCGAGCTCATCGTCGTCAGAGCGCATCGCAGACAGGGCGAGGTTGCGCGCGCGTTGACACATCCATTGCGCCCGCTGACGCAGTCGGTCGCCGCGTTGCAGGTCACCGGCGTCGTCGGCGATCTCTGCCTCGTCTGCCAGATACGCGCCGGCATAGGCGATGTACGACTGGGCGAGGCCGAGCTTCAGCAAGCCGTTGTCGGGGCTGACCGCGAGCAGGCCCTCGCTCTGCACGATCGCAGCTGGCAGCGCCGCAACCATCAGCTCGTAGTCCCAGTGCGCCTCGATCGCAGGCCGTGCGCGCCGCCCGATCTTGGCCGCCGAATTGGCGGCGATGCGTCCGAAGTCACAGCCGCTAACGGCAAGCAGCAGCAGCCCAGCGAGCGGCAAAACGAATGCATCGACACGGCTTGCGAAGCGATGAGTCATGCCCGGCACCGTCCTTCCGAGGAACGACTAATTATCTATTCTGGTTTTGTCGTCAACACGCTAGACGAAAGTTTCCAGGGAACTTTCGGCGATTCTTCCTAGATAATCGCGGATAACATGACGGAATGACGGCGAAAAACCGCGGATGACGATTCCCGGAGAATGGTTTTCTATGCCGGGGTCGCGCCGCGGATCCGGAGGCTCGTCAGGTTGGCCAACGGGTGCGCGGAGCGGTTGCCCTGCGCATCGATCAGCTCCAGCACCAGGTCGGACGGCGCACCGCCTTCGCGTGGCAGCGTGCCGAGCGTGATCAGATCCAAGTACGCATTCGCGACGCCATCGATGCTGTAGCGCTCGTCGAGCAGCAAGCGATCACCGGCCGCCATCAAGGCGCCCCACAACAGGTACGCATGCAGCTCGGTGTCGGCGTCGCGATACTCACCGGCGCCGATCGCTGCATCCAGCTCTGGCTTCACACCGGTGATCATTCGATGCAACGCATCGCGCGCCTTCTCGGCAAGCTCGCGCTGCGATCCGCGCACCACATTCGACAACAGCTGCGTCATCGCGCGGTATGCCTTGAAGTTGCGCAACACCGCCAAAGTGCGAAGACGCGCGCGCGTCTTGAAGTCGGGAATGTCGGCGAGCCCTTGACGTTCCTCCGCGCTCACCACGGCGAAACGAATCTGATCGATGCACTCGACGAACAGCTCTTCCTTGGTGGCGAAGTAGCGGTACAGCCCGGCCTTGCTCATGCGCAGCTCGCGCGCCACGTCGAGCAAGCGCACCCCGTCGTAACCCTGTTCCACGAACCGCCGCGACGCGACCTGCAAGATCGCCGCGCGACGATCGGCTGTCGCTGGCACCTGCGCTTTGGCGCCCGAGAGATGCGCGCGGATCATCGGCAGCGACAACCCCTGCGCACGCAAGCGCTTGATCTCCGCCAGGCGCTCCACGTGCGCGGTGTCATAGACGTGCAGCTTCGGTCCGAGCTGACGCGCTGGCGGCAGCAACCCCAGGTTTCGGTAGAGATGAATCGTCGAGCGCGGTGTGCCGCTCTGTTGCTCCAAGTCCGCGATCTTCATTGAGGTTCACCTCCGACACGACGTCGTCCATGCGCCCAAAGCGCGTCGGACCGGTGAGTTTTATATACTGCACAATCTGATCAAGGACTGCGCAAAATGCACGAAATAGCGGCGTAGACCGCGTTGATCTTGGTGCGCAAGATGCGTACCTCACGGTCATGCGTCACTTCACAACAGCGTTCATGGTCGGTGCGATGACGGTCGTGGGTTGTGTGGCACCGGGTGCCAAGCCGCCGCTCGAAGACAACCAAGTGCCCGATCCGTGCGCGCTTTCGTGCAGCGATGGCGGTGGCTGGATGCAACCGGAGGCCGATGGAGCGATCACGCGAGATGCGGCGACGAGCCACGACGCAGCGGTTCACGTCGATACGGATGCGGCGATCGATCCACCGGATGCCAGCGGCGCGGTCGATCCAGATGCCACCGTCACGCCCCGCGACGCGAGCGTCACCTGCAACGGTGGATACGCGACCGGCGCGAGCCGCTGCGTGGTGACCGAGACCTCGGCGCAATGCACGCACAACGAGCACACGATCGGTGGTCGCTTGATCTACTCGCAGACACCGATCGGCCAAGCACCTGACGCGGGCTGGCCGACGGTCGTAATCTACCAAGGCTCGATCTACGGCCCGACCGTCACATGGAGCGGCGACGCGACGATGCCGTTCGGTGGGCTCAATCAAATCAAGCTGCAAGCGATGTTGCTCGACAACGGCTTCATGGTGACCGCGCCGTCGGCCGACGGCATCGCCTGGAACACCAACTTCCCCGGCTACGAGATCTCGTCGGACTCGCGCTTCATCCCGCTCTTGATCGAAGAGATCGAGAAGGGAACGTTCGGTCCGGCCGACATGACCCGGCTCTACGCCACCGGCATCTCCAGCGGCGGCTACATGACGAGCCGCATGGCTGTGAGCTACGCCGGCACGTTCCGCGCGCTGGCGATCGAATCGGGCTCTTACGCGACGTGCTCGAACAACGCGTGTCTGATTCCGAGCCCGCTACCGACTGACCACCCGCCGACGCTGTTTCTGCACGGGCAGAACGACATCGCCGTGCCGATCGGAACGGCGATGGCCTACAAGGCGCAGCTCGATTCACAGGGCATCGAGACCGCGATGGTGATCGATCCGATGGTCGGCCATCAGTGGTTGAAGGTCGCGCCAGAGGAGATCACATGCTGGTTCCTCACGCATTGATCGCCGCGCGCTTGCGCTTCGCGTGGTGTGCCCTGTCGATCGCGGTGGGGCTCGCAGCGTGCAACGTCTACGACCCGAGCCTGCTGAAGGGCGCACAATCGGTGCCGCAAGATCTCAGCGACGCCGGACCGGACGCGAATGTGATCGCATCACCGGACGGAGGTGACGACGCTCATGTGGATGACGCGAGCACCGTGGTCGATGCGACGCTCGATGCCGACGTCGATGCCCAGGAACCGTTGAGCTGCGACCCGATGCGGGGTGACTGCAACGACGATCCGAGCGACGGCTGCGAGACCGACCTGAGCCGCGAGCCCAACTGCGGATCTTGCAATCGCACCTGCGAAAAGCTGCCGTTTCTGCACACGTGCCGTCACGTCGACGACCCGGCGACCGGCGTCTGCATGCGTCCGCCGTGTCAGTGCTGCAATCAGCTTCAAGGTTGCCAGTAGCGCACACGCGCGCCCGTCGCGCACACAAAGTCCCCTCCTCGATGAAGCGAAGGCGTTGCTTCGCGGACGCGCCGCGCGTACCCAAGAGGAATGCGGCTTCGCGTGTGGGGTGTGTTGCTCGCGTTGGGGTGTGGGGGAGACAAGACCCCGACGATCGACGCCGCATCGAGCTTGGATGGCGGAAACACGCACGACGCCGCCGAAGCTGACGGCGCGCGAAACATCGACGCCGCGCGCGATGCGATCGGATCGATCGAGGACGCGGGTCACGACAGCACGACCAGCTTCGATGCCGCAGGCGACGCGGCGATCCAAGATGCCGGGCCCGTGTGTCCGCCGGTCTACGCGCTCGGCCAAAGTCGTTGCTCGGTCGGCGCCACGATGGCGAGCTGCAGCCATGACGTGCACGAGGTCGAAGGACGTGAGGTGTATTCGCAGACACCGGTCGGCACGCCACCACCGGAAGGTTGGCCTGCGGTGGTCGTGTACCAAGGCACCGGCTACGGCCCCGACGTCACCTGGAGCGGCGACGACAGCTTGCCCTACGGCGGCCTGTATCAAGTGAAGCTGCAAGCGATGTTGCTCGACAACGGCTTCGTCGTGATCGCGCCATTCGCCGACGGCGTTGCGTGGAACACCAACTTCCCCGGCTACTCGGTGTCATCGGACTCACGCTTCATCCCTGCGTTGATCGACGCGATCGAAGCCGGCACGTTTGGTGACGTGAACGTGGCGCGCTTGTATGCGACCGGCATCTCCAGTGGTGGCTACATGACGAGCCGCATGGCCGTGAGTTACGGCGGCACGTTTCGCGCGCTCGCGATTCAATCCGGCTCCTACGCCACCTGCACCAACGTCGCCTGTGTGATCCCGCTGTCGTTGCCGGACGATCATCCGCCAACGCTGTTCTTGCATGGAGAGCGCGATCTGATCGTCCCGCTCGCCACGGCCGAAGCGTACAAAGCGCGGCTCGACGACCAAGGCATCGAAACGGCGATCGTGCTCGACCCGATGGCTGCGCACGAATGGCTCGAGGTCGCCCCGGAGGAGATCACCTGTTGGTTCAAGACCCACTGATCGTGGCGGGTCACTACCGCGTGTTGTCGCAGCTCGGGCGCGGCGGCATGGCCCAGGTGCAACGCGCGCTCGACACCCGTGATGGTCGCGAGGTGGCGCTCAAGCAGCTGATCTTGAACGGCGACAAGGACGAACGCCGCACGCTCCTGTTCGAGCGTGAGTACGTGACGCTCGCCGGGTTAACGCACCCACGCATCATCCGCGTGTTCGACTATGGCATCGCGGAGGTCGGGCCTTACTACACCATGGAGCTCCTCGACGGCGCCGACCTTCGAGAGCAGTCGCCGTTGTCGTGGCTCGACACCTGTCGTTGCCTGCGTGACATCGCGTCGTCGTTGGCGTTGATGCACGCGCAGCGCATCGTCCATCGCGACGTCACACCGCGGAACATCCGCATGACGGTGAGCGATGGCGCCAAGCTGCTCGATTTCGGCGGCATCACGCCCTTCGGCACGGCCGACGATCTGATCGGTACGCCGCCGTTCGTGCCGCCGGAAGCAGTTCACGGCCTCGCGCTCGATCAACGCACCGATGTGTTTGGGCTCGGTGCCACCGCGTACTGGGTGCTGACCAAGCACCATGCGTTCTCGGCGATGCGTATGTCGGACCTCGCAGAGCGCTGGACGCGACCGGTCACGCCGGTGTCGGAGCTGAACCCGTCCGTGCCGCGCGCGCTGTCGGAGCTGATCGCCAGCATGCTGAGCCTCGATCCCACCGATCGACCCGCAAGCATGGCGGTGGTGATCGATCAGCTCAGCGCGATTGCCAATCTGCCAGCTGAGCCCGAGCAACGCGTCGCCACGAGCTACTTGCACAGCGCGCCGTTGATCGGTCGCGAAGCCGAGCTCAAGCGCATTCAACATCGCCTCGAGCGTGCGCGCCTCGGGCGTGGTGGCGTGGTGCAGATTGAAGGCGCCGCCGGCATGGGCAAGACCCGCTTGCTCGCCGATGCGTTGCTTGCCGCCAAGCTGGACGGCTTTCACGTCGCTCGCGCGCAGGCACGACCGCATCAGGATCCCTATGCGCTCGCACGCTCGCTGGTCGATGCTCTGCTCGCTCACTTGCCGCGCGCCGCCTTGCTGCTCGGTGTGCCCCATGTCTCGGTGTTGCGTCACCTGGCGCGTCACCTGCCGGAAGAGCTTGCAGAGATCGAGGCCGCACCCCTGCCGAAGGATCCGCGCGATCAACGCGGCGTGATCCAGGATGCGCTCTACCGTTTCATCACCGAGGTGGCGCAGCAGACACCACTGGTGTTGGCGATCGACGACGTTCACCTGGCCGATGAGCCGTCGCTCTCGCTGATCACCAGCGTGGCGCGTCACGCCAGTGGTCTGTCGCTGTTGGTGCTCTGCACCTCGCGCGCGGGGGCGACTCCAAACCCATGGCTCAATGCGCTGACGGCCGCCGCGATCACGATCTCGCTCCGCCCGCTCCCTGCCGCCGACACCGAGCGTTTGGTGGAAGCGCTGTTCGGCGACGTGCCCGACATGCGGCCGCTCGCCAACGCGATCCATCAGCGCGGCGGTGGCAGCCCGGAACGGACGCTCGCTTGTGTAGAGCACCTCGTCTACAGCGGAGACGCGCGCTACGCCGACGGTGCTTGGCAGTTGCCGCGACGCCTGGACGAGAGCGCCGGTCCTGCCAGCGCCGACAGTCTGTTGTTGTCACGCCTGCCGTTGGTCAGCGCCGATGCGCGCGCCCTGCTGCAGCATCTGAGCGTGTGCCGCGGTCCGATCGGCTTGCCGTTGTGCGCAACGCTCACCGGCGCTTCGCCCCAGGCGCCGAGCATGAACGCGCGTCATCAGGTGCTTTCGGTGATCGGCGAGCTCGTCACACACGGCTTGGTGATCGCGGTGAATGACACGTATGCGGTGGCGCAGGAGTCGTTGCGCGACGCGGTCTACAACGGTTTGGATCCTGCCGCGCGCGCACGCTGTCACGCACGCGTGGCCGACGCGCTGATCGCCGAGACCCAAGATCCGGCGCAGCAGCTCGAGGCCGGTTGGCACTTGCTCCACACCGAGCGCAAGGCCGAGGGCGCAGCGCTGTTGGAGCACGCGGGTGTTCACTTCGCGCACGGCAATGGCTCCGTGGCGATGGCGGTCCCGGCGCTGGAAGCTGCGCTCGCAGTGTACCGTGCCCAAGGTCGCAAGCCAGAGGAGTGCTTGCGCTTGCTGGTGCCGCTGTCGACCGCGGCGATCTACGTCGATCATCGTGACTCGCTGAAGCACGTGCCCGAGACGTTCTCGTTGCTGCAAGCGCGGACCGGCTTCACCGTCGCCGAAGGTGCGTCGCGCTTCAGCACCAAGCTCGCCTTGGCAGTCGCGGTGTGCGTCGGCGGTACACGCCAACTGCTCGCAGACTCCCGCACACGATTGCCTGGCTACCGCGAGGTGCTCACGTCGTTTGGCGCCGTGGCTGCGACGCGCGCGGCCCTCGGCGTGGGGATGGTCGGTCTGGGGCAGGTTGACCGGAC